>Ga0325411_1005703_pt1 | contig 13739 bp, 6 predicted proteins | sample PopdelMetagenome_13_FD_206181 | JGI IMG/M metagenome (GOLD analysis project Ga0325411, IMG submission 206181) | Populus deltoides microbial communities from Bellville, Georgia, United States - Xylem-PdIQD-R4 | ecosystem: Host-associated > Plants > Phyllosphere > Stem > Wood/Secondary xylem... | reverse complement strand
CTACTCACAGTTGATCGGGAAGGCTTGAAATCGAACTTGCCTTGCTTGATTTGCTCCACGCTGAAGGGTTTGAAAAGAGCCTCAAACAAAGAAACTAGAGAAAAGCTGCGAATAAGACTCCCCTATTCGACCGGGAGCCCAACACCTAGGAGCATAAGCAGAAAGGAGTTAAAGGAAGAATTTTTCCATTGCTAGATAGTCCAACTGCCCCGGTACTAATATGGTTATCAACCTAGGTCAAACGAAGCCTTCCGCAAGGGAGGAGGAACATAGAGATGTTTGACAACATGTTGGCAATGCTTTTTTATTTTTCTGATGTTTGGGAATTAAGGTTTGCTCTCATTTGAAGAATCAAATCCACAACTTCTACTCAAAGGGGAAGCATAAGAATTGACTGAGCTTTCTAATGTTAATAATGAGGAGAAATAATAAATTGAAATATATATTGAGATATGAAATATAACTTTTAAGATTGTTTTTTCTTAATCTTTCGTGAAGCAAAACAACAGAAACTTTCTTTTCGTTCATGTTAGAAGAAACTCTTCAACGTTTTTTTAAAGTCTAGTTTTAAAGTTTTTCTTACCTTTTGAAGTTGTGATCTCTGCTGCTTGCTTATCACACAGATTTCGAAATTCAATTGCCCTGGGAAAAAGAATAAAAAATATCAACTAAAAATGATTAGGGACACTAAAGTACTGTATGCAATCCTTGTTACTCTACACTGAGCTCCAAGTAATGTAATTAATTTAGACTATCTGTTTTACCATGACAAAATGGGGTGATACACATGTTTACTTGTTGTCTGTGGATCATGTTTTGACCTCCTAATTATATTTAGTTCTTGCTAACCCGTAGGTCTTAATCTAGCTTCTCGGCTAAAGATAAACATTGACATTTCAGCTTGTGGTGACAATTTGAAGCTTCTCATTCCTCAGATTCAGCAATCCTAGCAGCAAGGAAGAATATATGTGGGAATTATATACGTTCTTGCCTTTTCTATGCCGATCCTTGTGCAGGCTCTTCCTCCGACCGGACGGTTCTATGCCAAAATCATTAATTTGTCTTTCGACCATAGTGGTTGCTATATATTATAAGCTAAAGCTTAATTTTCCTCGAAATTAAAGTTCCATTCAGGAGCTGATTAGAAAAACGTTGCTGTTGTTTGTTCATATAGAAAACAAAACACACCTATCAAGTATAAGAATACTTTATGGGATCATGCAGTTCGTATTTTCAAACCAATGTACTCCTGGAAAACTTAAATTCACGTATGCATTTGTTTTTCTAAAAAAAGGGTCACCATCAACATCATGATCTCAGCACGTTCAGCAAATTTCATTTGTCAAATGTTATGGAAATTAACACAACGATTCTCCCATTTGCAAAAAAATAATGAACTTGTTGAGGATAGATTTGTTAGAATGCAAAAGTCCTACCAAAATTGACTAACGCATTCAGCTGGCAGTATTTCTTCAACGACCGATCAATTATTTTGGGGTCGGACCAATAATTAAATCAAAGTCATAGAGCCACATGCTTTGCAGAAGAAAGCTGTAGACACTAATTAACAATAAGAACATAGGGACAGGAAGAAACAGTACTGTTGTTCATCGAGTAAAAAAAAACTACTAGTCTCTGTTTAGGTGGGAAGAAAATTGATGGGTCGATGAAATGAAAGGTCCCACATTTATTTATTTATAATCATTACAGAGAAATGAAATATATATATATATATATATATATATATATATAACAATACTTTAACATCATATTAAAAAATTATTTGAACTTAAAAAATTAAATTTATGAAGAACAGTTTTATATTAATGTCTATAGTAAAACTTTGAAACCAAGATTTTTTTTTTTTAAGTTAATAAGAAAGAGAGAAGCCTGTAACATAGGTCAAAGAAGAAATAAGATAATCACGAGAGGGATTTTGGAGGGACAACTGTCAAAGAAGAAGAGAAAGAAAGAAAGGGTTTTTTGAGTCACATGATGCTCTCCAACAGTCGCATCTGTATCCATAATGCCATTTTAAAGAGCACAAGCTGGGCTGTCCTAAAAATCGTTGATTTGTATTTAAACTTATTAATTAACCACATGTTAGTCTTGGAATATCTGGTGAGCTTTGATGACTTTGATTCCATGGTTTTTCTTTGATACAATAACAGTAATAATATATTAATAAAAATAATAATAATAATAAAAAAACATCATCACACACCAAAAACCCAACACAGAAAACACTGCCTCTCGCCTCTTCTTTCTCCCCCTCCCTCTCTCTGAAGAACTAAGTCTACGTCAATTTTCAAGTTTGGAAGCGGCACGCCAGGATCATTAGTCGGGCGATATGTATGTATAATGATCTGAAGCTATAGACAATCCCACCAACAAATTGGAATGGCTATGCATGATCGAGGCATCATCATCATCATCAACTGGTTTGTATTTACTATTTAGGGTTTAGGAAATTAACTTATATATATGAACAAATAATTGTACTATTGGTCTTATGGTTTTAGTTATGTGTTGAGTGAATCAGCTAGCTAGCTTGGGTTTCTTCTTACTTTCTTTCTTTCCTTTTTATTCTTCATACAGTTATAAATGTTTTCCAAGACTCTTGGAAAAGAGATAAAGAAGGTTTTTTTTTCCTTTTCTGTTAAGTGATCGACAAAGATGATTTGTTTGCCAGTTTTCTCACCCTTTATCCAGTTTAAATTAACTAAAATATATTTTATGGATGCCAATTTTTTTTATCCCTTATGATTTCTTCATGGCCCCCTTTTTTTTTTTTCTTTTTGGTTTGATTTTGAGAGACTGCATGACCTAAGTAAAATCCTTGCATCACCATTATGTTTCTGCTTGTTTACTGGAATCTGAAATCATGACTTCTTCATCTCTTGCTTGCTGCATGTTTAACTTCATATTTAGATGCTAAACCATCTACTTACTAATGATTGGAAAACAGCTATGCGGTTTGATAGTTTCATGTTGATTGATGGTTTAGCACTCTACTTAATTATAAGAGCCCGTATGTTGTTAGATCATAGTGGAACTGTATACCATTTGATCATTTTGCAAATTCATGAAAGAAAATCAAGTAATTTAATTTTGTCATTTCAAAAGTACTTTTAACATCCTAATTTGTTTTCATGCCTTTTTAATTGTCTGTGCTGCATATAGCCATGTAAGTTTGAGTGTTCATCATAAGTCCTAACATAACTTCTTTTTTCTTAATTTTGCATTTCGCAGAATGCAGATAGGAGATCATGAACAGAAAAAGGGTCGCTTGGGAACACTTTGTGTTTCAAAAGCATTGAAATAGCCATGTAAGTGATCTTTAAATAAAATGGAACCAAAAAGGGAGGAAAAAAAAGTGATCTTGACGTAAAATGACAGTACCGTCTTTTTGCCATATTTCTTAGTTGTTTTCCAGCTTAATTTGGTGCATGGGGAAAAAGTAATTTGTCATTCAGTTCCTTTACTTGATCAGTTCTTATTGTGAGAAAAGCTGTGTTCTGGTCATTCACTCAAAAATTACGTACCTTGTCCACTATAAATAAGACCAAACCAACACGACAAAACCTTTGATACCATGAAATTGACTGTCAAGCATTTGGAGTTGTTTAGAGCCATATTGTCCACTATATTGTTGCTTACGAGTGCCCGTTCCATGGATTTACAGCCATGAAGCATCTAGGTCATCACAAATCGAAAACTGGTAGTCTACCTACTACGATCATTTGGTGTGCAATTTTTTTTTCTTACCTAATGCTATTATTCACTGATCGAGATTTGATCCGACAGTGTACGAAGCTATACGTAACACAATTTTTGTGGAGCAAAATTGAAGTACCATGCTTAAACAAAACCTTTAATGTAAAACTACTTCCATTTATACGGGTTCGGTATTGCAGCTTATGTGAAATGTTTAAAACAATAAATATCCTAACAGATTTTGCGCGATGTGCCATAATTCTTACAGCTACTTGCCCATTGGCTTAAAAGGTTTTCGTCGATCAAAAACTCGGTACTGTCAATTACTGTGATCTAAACTACTTCGAAGCGTCCGGCCAAAAAGGACATCCCAAAAGTTAAGGTTTAGGTTTTTCTAGTTGGAGGTTTCAGATTCAAACCCTTAATTAAGAAGGTTGGGGTGGGATTTCAGAGCTGAGGAGGGTATCCCTCTTCGTGTAACCAAAGACTACATGGGGCTTTCCATAAAAAAAAAAAAAAAAAAAAAAAAAAAAAAAAAAAAAAAAAAAACAAACAAACAAACAAACAGCTACTAGTGCTTTCATACCAGTTTTTGAGTCTTAAGGAAATTTAAAATGCATGCCTTTATTTATAAGCTTGCGATTAATAGCTCCCTTTTCTTTTAACAGAACAAAGCCTCAGATATATAGAAACTCAGTATTTGAAGTCATTGAAGAAAACAAGTAGCAATGGAAGAAGAATTAAAGATCAGTGATCAAGAAAAGATGGGTGGATGTGAGGACCAAGCTGATAACACGTCTTTGATGTCATCCTTCGATTTGAATGAAGAAGCAAGCAGCGGAGAGGACATCGGCACTGTTGAAGTTAGCAATTCTGATGCTGAGAAGAGAACAGAAGAGAATTATGCTAATAATGCTACGTCTGCAGAGAGAAATGAACGTAAGTCCACCGTAAGGCAATACGTTAGATCAAAAATGCCTCGGCTACGATGGACTCCTGATCTCCATCTCTCTTTTGTGCATGCCGTTGAAAGGCTTGGTGGACAAGAGAGTAAGTTAAAAATGAAGTTCGTTGAAATTGATAGAAATTTATAATTGGATCATACTATTTTAATTTTAAAAAAACAATTATTTCATTTTATAACTTACTTGCACCTTCTTTGAATTGGCGAAGAAGCAACTCCCAAGTTAGTTCTTCAGTTAATGAATGTGAGGGGACTTAGCATTGCTCATGTAAAGAGTCATTTACAGGTACTCGCTAAAATCAGTGTTTAACCATGTTTACTTGCAATTTCTGAATCACCATTTTTTTTGTTTTCCTAACTTACTCTTTTCGCATTGTGCATATAAGATGTACCGAAGTAAGAAGCTTGACGAGGCCGGCCAAGGTGAAGCTTACTTTTTTTTTTTTTCATTATTATTAATTTGTGCCTAGTATTGCCAATGATAATGAACCTGAGTAGAGAGAAGTTATCCCAGGCCTGTGTTGGCCATTACAAGGGAGCTGATATGTTTCATGATCACAAGTTTTTAATATCTTGTTAAAAATAATCAGTATCATCTTTGTTTTTCTAGCTGAATAATAGATAAATTTACTTAATCACATATGTTCCATAATTAGATGTACATTTGTGATAAAAACTCGTGTACTCGTGTCTCTTGTTAAGTAATTTCTCCTGCCATTCTAATTAACCTTTATGTATATTCTGCAATATTCCCAAATAACAAGTTAAAGCATTTCAGCAGCCTTGACATGAATGGCTGCCCCGCCTTCTCTTCTGGTTTCATGTGGGAAAGAACATGAAAATAAAGGAATTTTGTAAATATTGAAGCCAAGCATAAATGAAATGGTAAACCCTTGCTTTTGCGATACAGTGCTATGTCAAACATACAGATCAGTGCAAGGAAGAGGTTACATTCCAAGCAAGTTCCACCAAATGCCAGCCAATCCTCAACAATGCTTCAGAATGGAGAGTGGTGGAATTGTTTTAGCCAGAAATTCTACTGAGCATACTTTTGGCAACAGCCTTTTGCACTCTTCCCTCTTCCAGAGACCATTAAGTAATAAAACCAGTTTCTCAAGGTAAACAATCAATATTCATGGTGAAATTCTTGTTATACTAAACACTTTTGTTTTCCATATAAAGGTTTATAAGGAAGAGGATATTTCCTTTTTGTTTTGAAGAGAAACAAGCTTGAAACATTGATCCAAATAAGCGATCAAATTGGGATAAGAAAAGCTAGAAAATTATCACGAGTTTCCTATATCCCATTAAGCTCGAGAGTAAGAATTCTTCACATCTCTAATTCCATTTTGATCTTTCTTTCTGGTCAATATTATAGGTGCCAGCAATGGGGAGTTGATAAGCATGGAGTAAGTAGAAAGGATCTCGGACAAGGATTAGACACAAGTACCACCGAAATAAGGCCAATGAGACCTGTCAGATTTCTAGAAGAGCGTCGGTGGCCTCCACTCGAAATGGTTAAAAATAGATGGAAAATTATCAGAAATAATCCCACCAGCGTCACCTGTACTAATATTTGCTCTCCACCTCAAGCACATCAAAATTGTTCGTCGCCAAGGTCGTTCGAGACAACCTGCTACTGGAAGCCAAATGGAGGCAACTCTGGAAATGACATAAAGATAAAGCAATCCTTATTCAATTCGTCACTCTCCATTGGCAATTTCAATAGCTTTAAACCAGAGTTTGAGCCCCCATTTCGGGTTGAGGTAACATTTCGAATTTAAAGTTATTATATAGGACATGCAATAACCATACTTCAACACCTTATTTCGCAATCCTTTTATTTTGCGATCTCTCTCTCTCTCATTTCTTTTATTTTCTATTTCTCCCTTGATTCGCATGCAGCTGAATCATGATAAAATGTTGAAGGACAAGGAATGGCTGCCTGATCTGCAACTGAGACTGAACCAAAGAGTTGGAATCAAAGACCGTAAGACTCATTGTAGAAGCACACAGGAAATTAGCACCAAGCTTTCACTTTCTTGATGGCCATGAGACAGTGAAACTTTTATAGAAACTTAGTCTATATATACAATATTTTTAGCAAGGCTTAGTACTTAAGAATATCTGACTATGTAGAGAAAATCATATATATATATAGGAGTAGTACAGATTTTTTTAAGTACTTGTCCCTGGAGTCACTTAAGCATTAGTAGTCTTTTTATGTTCTTCGCTGTTTATTTTCTTAGAATGTTCTTCTTGTCATCAGTGTGCAGGTGGTAATTGATTCAGTTTTGGATGAAAGCAAACGCTAATGTGTAACTTTTTCTCCCTTTTTCTGAACAAAAAGGGCAGTGTGTTTGTGAGTGATGAGTTATTGTCTATCAAAGTATTTTCACAATGTCTCAACAGAAATTCGATACTGCTTGCTTCTGCAAATAGCAAAGAATGACATCTCAATGCCATGAGGGATATGGAAGACATGTCATTCAACCTCATTTATTAACATGTTAAATGAAAAAAAGACAACCCATCCTCAAGATGAGGTGTTTGAGATTGTAGAATTGTGCTGCGGCTAAATATAGTAACTATGGGGATTGGGACCTCTCTAAATCTCCATTTCTTGTTTCTGAATCTAGTTCCAAAAGTGCTTAAGATCATGACATGGCAAATACATCGTAATGTTTTCTAACCCCACCTTTTCCCCTTAAAATGGCAAGTCCTAAAGCAAGACAGGGGCTCTCTTGTTCAGAATTCTATGATGAACTGGACTGAAAGATTACAGGCATGAAAGAAGGGAATCTAAGAGCAGTACTGAATAACATGTATGTACATGCAGATGTAGAGAAACAATAGCAGCACCATGCCACCAATGCTTGGATGGCAGAACAATCAATTTTAGGGCCTTCCAGAATAGCTTGCAATGCCAACAGAACTTGTTCACAATGAATATACAAGGCTTCTGTAGAACAGACATTATCACAATCAAACGTGTAATTTCATTCATCACCATAATGAGTTACTGATTTCTATAAACACAGGGATCAACAGAATCCGAAAATAAAAGCAAAACAGTAGCTTAAACTGTAAGCCACCAATACAAGGAATATAATGGCTTATTGGCCAATCACCTCACCCCTGTATGAATGCGAGGAGGCACATCACAGGGAGGGTTAAGAAAACTTGGAAATTTCAACAAAACTGACTGCTGAATTCCATCTACCTACTATAGGAGGATTGAATAATCAGAGCATGATCTCACAAAAAAAATGTACACTGGAAGATTTAAATTGCCTTTGATCATATCCGAGGGCAAAATATCCAAACAAAACAATTGCTGTTAAGAATTTGGAAAGAGCTCTGCATCTCTAACTTTTGGAGTGTTTAGAAGCGTGAGGGATTAATTCCTGCAAATGAATACTAATGTTAAATTCTTCTATAACTTAACATGAAACTGGAAGAAAAACGAAGAAGATTGAGAGTAACGGCATTACCTCAGAATAGCGTACATGATCGTGATGCAAATAGGATGATTTAACAATGGTTTCCCATTTGGTATTAGTAGAGGGCGTATTAGTATCCTGCCATTTGCTCTGAAAACTGGTTCCCCGATGCAGATGTGAAAGTGAATTTTGTGACGAGAATGAAGGCAGGGTTCGCCAAAGCCAAGATTCCGACGGTGATTTCGGTAGAATTGGGGCAAGAGGAGACTGTCCTAAACTGTTTTTCACATTTCCTGTATCATCTTCTTTTGAAATCTGATCACCATCAATATTTACATTTTCTTCAGTAGTTGCACTTATACACACTAAAGCTTTAGAATAGTCCTCCATCAAGTCTGGTTTGTCTGAAAGAGAAGCTGAATCAGCATCCGCAGACCCGGGGACTTTATTTTCCAGTTCACTCTCTGCTTTCAGAAAATTCAGGAATTCTGCATCTTGGAAAGAAGACTCTTCACCAGCTGCTTCTTTCATTTCTCTGCTTTTCAAGGGTGTCTTAAAGTCCCTTTTTTCGGAATTCACATACTTTTTGATATTTGAAGAACGTGAATCTGGGAACAATATTCCTGCCTTATGTACAGTATCTACATACAGTGTCTTCTCAACAACAGGGCTTGCTGGGCGAGACCCTCGTTTAGCACCATAGTAGGATGATAGTTCCTGAGACTTGCTAATGCCTTTGTACAAATTCAACCTACTGGCTCTCAAATCCTCAGCCTCTTTAGGAATGCCTAGAAATCCCCTGCCACGGAAGGGAGATTGAGGCGCTTCATTGCGATAAGGAGATACGCACCCTGAGCGTCTGAAAGGAGATGTACCAGCTGAGCGCCTAAAAGGAGATGTCCGACTCATTGTTTGCCGATCACTTGCATAGATGAACCGATTAGATGCACAGGACAGCTTATTCTCAACCTCCGGCAGCCTAGGTGATTGCCCTCCGCTATCTTGCTTTAGCTTATTAGCAGCATCTTTTAAGTGCTGAAAAGCATCGCAAAATTGTAAGTGATTTTAGCATTGAAAGACAACTTCCACTAATTATAACAGAAACATTCGGCACTAACCGAAGGAAAAATAATTAAAGGGAAAGAAAAAATGAGTTCTATTCTAACCTTTTTCACGATTTGACTAACAGATCTGTTCGGAGAAGCTCTGCTCAGTTTTTCAACATCATTGGTAGAAGACATGGAAGCCTGAGTCCTAAGTTTCAATCCAGGAACGGGATTTAGGAGACCCAATGAATTCTTAAAGCATAAGCGAGGTAACCAACCACAAGCTTTAGTTGATATATTCCCAGAACCTTCATACCCATCATATTCATCTTCACTTTCTTTCTCTTCAATATCCTGGCCATAATTTGAGATAATTATTGACTGAGATTTACTAGGAGGAGGTGTCCTATTCCCATGAACCACCTTCGTAATTTGTCTTAATTGTTCAACAACCACAGGTTGCTTTCTTGAAGCATAATGAGCTGGCTCCAAAGCCATTGCCTTGGCCGCAGGTAAGAAGCGATTCATCATGAAATCTCGTGTTTGTTGATCCTTGGAAAAGTTTCCTGATGGCTTCACAACCGGAACATCAAAGCCACTCACACCACTTGCACTACAGTTCATGGAGATTGAATCTGTTGGGGACAAAGTGTCAAGTGCATCAGAGTAAACATCATCGTCATCTGAATTCATACCTGATTTCTCATTGGGTCCCTCTCTAGAGTAATCTGACTTTCTTACGTTCTTGTTGAAAGAATTTGCTTCAGCTTTGGGCCTAGACAAACTTTGATCGTTGGATTTCTTTTCCTTCTGGTGCTTTGCAAGATCCAACACCTTTCTCGGAGGATTCCTTTGAGTAACAGAAGCCTGCTTGGGGACTTTAGGCTCTGGCTTTTCCTTCTGGTGCTTTACAACATCCAACACCCTTCTGGAAGAAGTAAGTGGCTTAACAGAAGCCTCCTTGGGGACTTTAGGCTCACGTTTTCCCTTATGGTGCCTTACAATATCCAACGACCTTCTAGGAGGAACCTTTGGAGTAACAGAAGCATCCTCGGCAACTTTAGGTGGCTCCATAGAATTATCCTTTGCTCTACCAGGGATCTGTTCCCAGTGGAAAGGAACTGCAACAGGTTCAGTCACTTGATCCAAACTTGTGTCTGGTTTGTATGGAGGAAGAGCATGGCGTCTATTGAGCCGGGAATTCTCAAGTTTCTTAGTTTTTGCTCCATCTGAAGTTGTTGCTATGTTAGAAATTCGCCTCACTGATAGGAGCGGTGCATTTAAATTCAATTTCCGTTCCGCCATTGCTTCTCAGAACCAAACAACTTCTATCAACTCACTCTTTGACGGAAGTTTACCAATCAAGAAAATGTGATTGCCGATGAGAAAGATCCATAGGTGCAACCATGGCAAATCCCTCTATATCCCAGCTCTACAAAATGAATCTGAAAATAAACTGATTAACAGTTAGGAGAACAATCCAAGCATCTTAATAAATAGAATACACCATAGTAACTCATAAGCGCAATTTCAACTTATACATGGCATGATAGAAATCGAGAGCTGCAAAAAAGGAAATAGAAAATGATATGTGCACGTTCCAAAAGAGCATGTCATCATATAACAACACTTGAAGAGCAAGTGCATTAATTGTTCCCTTAATTAAAGTAGGAAAACGGATCATGAAGACATTTATATTATCCATTGCCATATAATTTTCAGGATATTGGGATCTGTGAAACAATAACCTCTCTCTCTCTCTCTATCTCTCTCTCTCTCTCTCTCTCTCTCTCTATATATATATATATATATATATATATATATATATTGGGATCTGTGAAACAATAACCTCATCCAACAAACTCTCCTGAAGATCAGAGCACATCAATGAAAAGCAATATCCAATTCTTCTTTCCTTATTTTCTTCTTCAATTTCTCAGCAACAAAGATGGGAAAGTTATGCCAAGATCCGATTTTAACCACACAGATACAGTTATCAAATTAGCATAGCCATACGATTGCCAAGATTATCGTTCATTAAACTCAAAAAAAAAAATCAAGATGGGAATTTATTGCATGACCTGAATCTTCATCTACTTTATGCAAGTGGCATGCATTATCAAGAAAGCATGTGTTCTGGTCAAGAAGCAACCAACCTCATCAACATCTTTAAACTAACACTTACTCTAAACAGTTGAAACATCATCCACTCATAAATCTTTAACCAAGAACCAACAAACTGACATAAAAATCAATGAACTTCCAAAAACCAAAAAAGAAACTGGAATAGGCAATTTAAACAAAGGGATTGCTTTAATATTCTTGAAATAAAAAGAGATGCAAAGAACATACCTGAATGGTCCAATGATAAAGTTTTGACCGGTGTTTATCAAAGTTACAAGTTCAACAAATGAAACTGGAACGAAGAGAGAAGGACGTGGAGCATAAAACCAGTGAATGAGTGAGCAAAGGAAGTGAGGTTGGTGTTCTGCAAAGGGATCCTAAAATTATGGCATGAATTTGGGGAATGAGTGAAAACAAAGAAAAGGGAGGGAGGGGGAGAGAGAGAGAGAGAGAGCTTATTACTACTACTTTCCTTTTGCTTTGTGTTTGCAAGTATTATACAGTAAGAAAGATACAAGGTAAGGCACTCGACATCATGGGGAGAAGCTGACTGAGACAAGGATAACCCCTTTGCTACGTTGTTCTCAGTCGCTTGGTCTTCTCCTTTTACTGAATTTTCAACAATAATGTGCTTCATTTCATAATTCATTAAATTAATGAAAAGTTAAGGATTAAATATTCAATCCACCATAGAAAAAAAACCCAGACTGAATTATCCTCCACACATTTATGAAAATATTACTATATAATTTTTTATGAACTCATCTTAGATGTGAACTCGTAATAAAAAGGTAGCACACTCATTTATTTAGTATTTTGGTCCTATGGTGAATTATATATATTTTTAATTTTTTTATTTAAAAATATAATAATTTTTTTATGATATTAGTATATTAAAATCATAAAAAATACCAACAAAAAAAATTAATTTAACACATTTTTAAGGTAAAAATATTTTTGAAAAGTACAAAAAAATAGAAGATATTGCACTTCCAAACAGAATCTTAGTTTATGTTTAATATTATGTTATAAGTGCTTTTTAAATGTGTTTTTTTTTTGAAAATATATTAAATTTATTATTTTATATTTTTTTATTTTTAATATCAACACATTAAAATTATTATAAAATATTTTAAAAAAAACATTAATTTTATTTTTTAAAAGTAAAACGCGGTTTTAGCCCTCCAATCAATGATTGTGGGTTAAATAAATATTTATTATACATCTATAGTCTAGAAACATAAATATTGAATTTATTAGTTTAAATTAAATTTCTTTTGCAATGCCTAGTATTTTTCGAATTTCTAGATTAAAAAAAAAGTTTTAATTTTGAAAGACAAATGCCATATCCTTACAACCATTAAAAGAAATCAATCTTCACAATAACTAAAATATTATACCATGGGGTGGAAGAATTCTCGTGGGAATTAAAAGAATTTGAGAGAGAAATTAATTAAATTGTAGTATAATTAAATCATTATGGCATGGTTGTATAGTAAAGTCAGATAGTACTATTTATGATGGAGTGACGTTGTCACGGACAAACAGTTGAAAAGCGACGGTTGTTGGACCAGACAACGGCTTCAATTGGCCCCTTTTAGATTGGGTGGATCTCTCTGGAAAATTTTAAAAAACAAAAACTCATTATACAATTATTTTCTAGTAATAATAATAATACATGTAATGTCAATTTCTTCAAAAAACCGGTCCAACCTTAAGATAAGTTTTTAATATATGATTTATAATATTATTTAATGTATTTTTTTAAACAAAAGTTGTGAGATTTGAATTCATAATTATTTTATCATAATATAATGGCATTGACAACAATAATGTTTTTTTATGAATATTATAATAAAAGCAATAATGAGAAATTATAAAAAGAAAAATGAAGACCATAAAGATTTATTTTTTCAGATCTAAAAACTGTGGTTAGGGTAAGAGAAAAAAAGAAGAACATTAATAATGGTTATTTTGTAATAAATAATTTTTTGTAGTTAGTTATATTGAAAAGAAAATAATTACGTATCATTTCATAATGTAGAAACGAGACTAGATACTTTATTTATTTATTTTAATTTTTTATTAAGAAAAAATTAAAGGTCTTTTGCAACAATATCTTCATTTTCGGTCAAGACTTTTTACAATATCTTGATTAATAATGGTCAATTACATTTGATCATGACACTTGCTTTACACTGAGCAAAAAATAAATAAATTAAATACATATTACTTGCAAGCCAACTTGATACTACTAAATGAAAAATCATATTTAATTATTATGAGATAGAATAATTGACAGTTTTTAAAATTATTATCTTGCATTAAAACTAAGCCTACATAATTCATAAATCTATAAATGAAAATATTATTATTTTCTTATATAATTATAAATGAAAAAAGTATTGATATAGAATTTAAAAGGTTGAAAACTTAATTGGGGAA
>Ga0325411_1005701_pt1 | contig 13740 bp, 7 predicted proteins | sample PopdelMetagenome_13_FD_206181 | JGI IMG/M metagenome (GOLD analysis project Ga0325411, IMG submission 206181) | Populus deltoides microbial communities from Bellville, Georgia, United States - Xylem-PdIQD-R4 | ecosystem: Host-associated > Plants > Phyllosphere > Stem > Wood/Secondary xylem... | reverse complement strand
ATCAATTTATATCATTTTCAAATTAATTTTCTTCATCAATCACTAATAAACTTTTATTTTTCATTAAACACATTATATTATTATTGATACATATATAACAATTTCTTGATTTAACATCTATTCTATAGCTTATCTTAATATAACTTTTCATTCACTACTTTTATGTTCATCAAATCATTATAATATTTTCAAATCATATTATAATTTATCTATATCCCATTTTATCTCATTAGAGTATTTAGTTCATGCCAATTTTTATCTTTCAATTATCATCTCAGCTTTCACAAGCATTTACTTTATCTTATAAAACTAATTTTATTAGTTCATCTCATCATCCATTATATTACTATTAGCTCATCAATTCTAATTTTATTTCTAATATTTATTATATCCATTCTAGCTCATTCATATAAATTTTTGAACTCAATATGCTTTTGGTTCGTTTCTAGCTAGCTTATAAATGTAATTCTCCCATTCTACGTTTTTTTTTATTCCCACAATATTAATGGTTTATCAAGTTAGATTGGTAAATCTATCTAATTTAATAAAATTTTAGCAAAGTCTTCCCTATACGGGACTCTACCCAAACTTTTATCCCGCTAATTCCCTCATTCATTGAATCATATTTGACATTTAATACAACAAAAGGCATAATAAACACAAGATATTAAGGCCCTGTTTGTATGCTGGAAAGTAGTTTTTTTTTGGAAAGTAGTTTCCTTGGAAAATAGATTCCTAAAAAGTGAAGTTCTTTTCAATGCTTGATAGTATCATGAAAAATAAATTAGAAAATATTTTCCAGTGTTTGGCTATATCATGGAAAATGAGCTAAAAAATAACTTATTAATGTTTTATTTTTTTTCAAGTTTATTAAAATAATAAGAAACAAATCTTACAAATTAAAAAGTTGAATGAAAATGAAATTGCAAAAAAAAAAAATCTAATTTCATAAATTATCTCAAATAAAATAAATAACAATCAAAATAATTGAGATTAAATCTAATAGATAAAAAAGTTGAAAAATGATGAAATTAAAAAAAATAACAATTTCATAAATTATTTCAAATAAAATAAATAAAATTTAAAAAATAAAGACCAAATCTGATAGATAAAAAATTTCAATTAAAAAATAATAAAAGAAAAACAAATAACAATTATAAAAATCAGGACCAAAGTTGATATAAAAATCAAATTAAATAAAATTCTAAAAGATGAAATTTAAGAAAAAAACAAAATATATAGCAATCAAAAGTTTGAAGATGAAATTTAATATGATCAGCAAATAACATGATATTTCTAATTTTTTTCACAACTTCTGAAAAATGTTTCTCACCCAAAATAAAAGGAAAACACTTTCCTAGAAACCCAACTAAATTTTCCTTTAACTAGAAAGTATTTTCCGTTGATCAATTTTCTTGATGACAAACAAACATAGAAAAGAGTTAAGTTAATTATGGTTATAAAATGATTAATTACAACAAAATATGAAATCCAACACATTATACATAAGAAAGTGCACGCAGACAAAAGAAACCTAGTTAAGTAAAGCATTACTAAATTCTGAATCACCTTGTCCAGCTGTAAGTGATAAAACTACAACACATATAACCATGTAATGATACATTACTGGTTAATATTCAATTTAATAATTCAAATACAATCATTAAAAGACATGACCAATATTTCTTTAACATACGAATCTATATTATAGCTTTCAAATTCAAACCTTCTTATAATTTCACTCATTTCCAATTTAATTATATTCACATCCTAACTAGGAACCATTTACTCAATTTTAAGTATCCATAATTACATTTCAAATGTCAAATTATGGTATTTTATTAATCCATTGGTCTGCTTCTAAAATAACAGACTACTCATATCATTAGTCTCCATCTAAGACAACAAACTAGTCATATCATTGGTCTCCATTTGAGAAGGAAGACTACTCATATCATTAGTCTATGTCCGAAACGACGAACTACTCATATCATTGGCCTACGTTCGAGTAGACAAGCTACTTATATCGTTGACTTTTTACCTTTCTCTTTTCTTTTCTTTTTCCCTCCATTTCTATACTATTTCATTCTCACCTACGTATATCTTTCTGAATCTCCCTTTTAAATACGTAACAAATTACACAAAATCAATTTAAGAGAATAAATAAAAAAATTTAGAAAGGATAAGGTGCATAAGCATCTACTTGCTCTTCCATTTCTAGCAAAATGAATCCCTTCAACTACATATGATCTATTACTTAACACCTTCCTCGATCAAGGAGATACCAAACTAAGCATATTATAAAACTCATCATGTATTCATATACATTAATACTCATGTTATTATATATGATGTGAATCTCGTGATTATATATGGCTTAAACCCATAATCAAGATTGAGATCTGATCTAACAAAGTTGAAAGTGGTCTGAAAGGAGTGTAACATAATAAAAACTTATCTTAAAGCACTAGCACTATCAAAATGAAGTCGAATGATACCATGAAGCTAGTTAATCTTTGATAAGTTATATTGAGTTTGTTCAAGAAACAAAAAAATATAAGAATCTCTCACACTAAAGCACTAGCACTATCAAAATGAAGTCGAATGATACCACGAAGCTAGTTAATTTTTGATAAGTTATATTGAGTTTGTTTAAGAACCAAAAAACATAAAAATCTCTCACACACATTAAACTAAAAAGTTTAGACGTGTTATTTATCAAAGGTTTTCCAAAACTTAGGCTTACAAGAGTTTAAGTATTTCTAAAAAATTAACCCTAATGAATCTACCATTGTGGATTGAATTGATCTACTTACAAAACTTACCCAAAACTATACTAGTAAGCTCAAATCCCAATCCAAATAAGCCTTGGATCCTAGTAGAAGACAAAGTATTAATTAAGTTCAAACAAGCCTTGGGATATAGCTAAAATAATAAAAATAAAACTTATAAATTAATTCCTTATATTGTTTTGAGAAGAGAAGAAGAAAAGAAAACAATACAAGTCTAATATAAAGCTTATTTATAGCTTATAATGTTGCCCAATGATCCTAGAAATCAATTTGTTATTAAATATCATCATCCCTTCTTTCATTCTGTAGCTAGGATGAATAAGAAATCCTTGTAAGAAAAGGATTTTGGAACATTAATGAATCTTTGTTACACTTGAAAATTATGTTATAGCCCATTAAATATCCTTGTAAAACTAGAAAATTCTCAAAACAAGTCGTCCCATTCTTATATAAAAAAGATGTATTAATTATCAAATAATGATGACAACATGTATTAATTAACTACGTTAACTAAATAAATTTACAAAAATATTGGTTTAGCTCAAGATTATCCAACCTACTTTAATATTTCTCTTAATTCATTATCAATTATCTACATATATAAATATTAGTACACATTTACAAAAATTACAACTTGGTAATAAAATTGACAAAATATAAAATGAGCCCGTTCAACAAGCCATTATTTATTTCATCACAACACACCTAAATTGGTAATTCGACATAAGTTTCAATAATTTACAAGCAAATACAATTTTATAAAATCTAAAACAAACCATAACATGTACAAAATCATAAATCCATACAACAAGTTTGTATGAGAAAAAACAATAAAACAAGTAAATTCCCAAAAAAAATACATATACTACAAAAATATGCAATAAAAAAATTAACATTTTAAAACTGTTCAAATTTTTAAAAAATGGTATATTTACTTACTTAAAATGAAAAATCTACAATAAATTTTCAATCAGAACACGAATGTTGTCAAATAGAGTGTTGTTGTGACTGGAAAAAAGTTGAAGAATGATGAGTTGTGTTGAGATGATGGGGATGTGGGGGGTGTTTGTTTTGTTACAAAGAGGTTTTTTAAGGAAAAAAGAGAAATATGGGAGGGGAGGTCGATGACCAGGTCATATATTAACTATTATCGATGGATTTATCGACATGATTTTTTCATCTATCAATCCGTTGACAATTCTGTCAGTATAAGTGACATGTCACTGTATAGTCTTTCCTGTTTGAATCAAACTATAATTTCATTGATAACGACGTCCGCAAAAACTTACACGTCATCATATTATTTGGTTTTTTTAAATTCCTTCTATTCCAACTGGGATTCTCTCGGTATATACTGACGAAGTTAGCAATAGAAAAAATTCAGTCGGTAAAGATCACCCAAAAATACCTACAGAAAAAATCCATCAGTGATTCCTTTTGTATTCGTAGATTTTTTGGTAGTGGCCGCCATTGTTTCTTCGTCTTAGATTACAAAATAAATTTTCTATCAAAATTCCTACATTTCTAAGTTACATAACATTTACATAATTAATTAATAAAATTCGAGTTACATTCGAGGGAAATTAAATGAGAAAAGAATTTTACAACCTATAAGAAAAATAGAGAAAAGACAAGACATGCAAGCCCTATTTAATATTACCACCATTCAATCATAAAAACTCAGTCACATTGATCTTTAATGTCCATAATCATCCATCATGCATAAGAACATATTAATATGCATATTAAAATTATTATACGAAGATTAAGGAAATGATGTTTCACTGTAGTAATTGCAACATTGTTTCATTCTTCTGCTATATCCAAAAATAGCTTGAGATCTATGATCTTTACTATATTTTATTATATATAAGCATCGATTTTTTTATTCACAGTTATATTTGTTACTCAATGTCAAAAAAACACACTAATAACACCTACGCACTAGTTCTTTTGAGTAAAACAAATTATTTGATCTTTTTTTTTTCAAAAACATTATTCGACCCGCGGCGAAGCGCAGTTAAAATAACTAATAGAATCTAAATACAAACAAATATCATCTAAATATTATTATATTATAAAAAAAATAATGTGTGTCAATTTTGCATAATTGATAAGAAGAAGAATAAGTTGTATGCATTTGCGTATTATTAAAATTAAAGAATGAAAATTCAGTAAATACATAACAGGGAATTAATATAATAGTAATAATAATATGTACTTGACCTCCAAATTCAACTCCAATGGCACGAGCTCTTTGAAAAAGAATGCATCATGACATGGTAATTTGGCAAGTTTGCCAACTCTTTTTGAATAGCAAGCTCCATTAACATCATCATCATCATCATCCACAAATCTTCAATATAATAATATTATATACGTATTATTTGTGGTACCAAACCACTTAATATGGGGTGGGTTAACAATTAATCAAGAAAGACTAAAAAAAGATAGGCAAATTCTACTTGCCCACAAATCCAAATATAACCAAGAAACAAAGTTTAATGGGTGTGTGTCTATATATATATATATATATAGACGCACACATAAGCTAAATAGTGAAGAGATCAAAACATAACAATTTTAATAACCCATTTTCCAGAGAGAGAGAGAGAGAGAGAGAGAGAGAGAGAGAAGGGAACAACATTAGATGATAGAGTTAGTTCAGCTCAAAGTTTTGTTGTTCACTTCAATCGATACATGGACAATTTAGTCATTTGGATTGGAACTGTGTATTTGATTCACTTCCCTATGATAGTAAGTGACACTACTACCAATGCATTTTACTTATTCAGAGATGTTTGAAAATGTATCGAGGCTATATTTTACAGTATTTATTATTTAAAATAATATTTTTTTATTTTTAAAAATTTATTTTTTATAACAACACATCAAAACAATAAAAAAATATTTAAAAAATTAATTTAAAACAAAAAAATCAAAAATTTTCAAATGCATTTTTTGAACTCAAAAACAAATATTTTTTTAGTAAGTTAAGATGTATATAAGAAAAAACATTAATAGGGATATAAGAGGCATACCCCAAGAAATACAATGAATTTGTTATTCGGATTCAAAAGTCATAAAGTCTATAAGATTAGGGGAAATAGACTACAAGAAAGCTCAAAAAGCTAAACAACATCAAACCAAAATGAAACAATATAAATAAATACAGAAATCAAAGCTACCAAGTAGATATGATCTCTACAGATATCTGGTACTGGCTTTTATGTCTAGAAGTCGTAATCTTAACAAGCTAAAGATCTCTTCCACCACATCATGCTGTGATCGGTAGTGTTTGTTAAAGACACGAGTATTCCTTTCATACCATATGAGGTAAACTATGGTAGAGAGTGACAATTATGCTAGAATATGTGTGAAGTCCTTTCTCTCCCAAAATCGAAGGGAAGCCCACCGAAGAAAAAGGTGTTATGACATAGAACACCAAGGAAATAAAGTCATGTCTAAGATCTCTCTCGATATTGAAGTTGAGATAAAGCACTAAAAAAAATAAATGATCATGGGTCTCCAAATATGAACCACATAAGATACATATTGCAGAGGTGATGATCTGAAAAATATATAGTTTGTTCATAGTGTATAGATGACCCAAAAATGCAAGCTATAAGATGAAAGAGTGTCGTGGGACATGTCCTGAAAACTAGAGAAACTGGTGCATAGTATTATTGGGCCGGTATCCCGAAGTGCCTTCCAAGTTAAATCAATAGTTAACCTCCCCATAGAATGACCTGTCTAGACATAATGATCCGAAAACTAACTCGGGGTGGGATTTAATGCAGTCCTAGATCTGCTGGAGGTCCTTACTACCTGAAGGAAAGTCCCAACCACCATCCTCAACAATGTCTATAACTTTTGCATCCCAAAACAATCCAGTAGATGATAAAGTCTTGAAAGGAAAAAGGTCACAAAAACACTGTCCATCTAGCAACCAATAATCTAACCATAGAGAAGTTAAAGAGCCATCACCAATGCAAGAAACAAACATACTCCTACATCAATCTCGACTCTGAAGAATCTTCCACCGTGACCGAGAAGATATCTAAGGTAGATTGACATGACAAAATGATCTACCACTAAGCAGTACAAAATGCACCCAAGCTGGCCAAACTAAGGATCTATCTGAAAGTACCCTCCAAACATGCTTGAGGATAGTTATTCTATTCCAAGTCTTGATCCTTTTAATCCTAAACCCGCCCTCCTATAAAAGATAGTAAACTGAAGCTCAAGCCACCTTTTCCCCTAAAGGGGAAATAAATGAACCTTTCAAGAGGAAGGCAGCTAACAAGCCCTCAATCTTCTTGATAATAGATTAAAAAAGGATAAACATAGTAGACTAATATACCAGGATGGAAAAGAGAACAAATTTGATTAGTTGCAAATGGCCAGCATATGTAAGAGATGTCGAGTTCCACAACCTGATCTTAAAGAGAATTCGTTCAATTAAAGCCATGTAGTCACTATATTTCAGCCGGGTAGCAATTAAATGGACCCCCAAGAATCTGACCGGAAGGGAGCCCAATCTAAAACCCAAGCGATCCAAGAGAGATGCTTTCAAGTCATCATCCATACTTGATAAGAAAACATGACTCTTTTTTGGGTTGATTACCAATTATGATAACATAACAAAGTCATCCAGAGCCCTCCTTGCAACTCTCATTGAATCCATGTCTACCTGACAGAATATCATAAGGTTATCAGGAAAGCATAAATGAGTAATACTTTTCTACTGACACCTTCAGTGATAATGATATCTTTGTTCCTGAGTAGCCTATCTAAGAATACCTTTCAAGCCCTCCACAGCCAACACAAATAAATAAGGAAACAAAGGATCACCCTATTAGATATCCCTAGCTGACTGAAAAAACCCATGCAGCTCTCGCTCCCCATTCATAGCCATTAAGAAATATAAAGTGGACATGCCGACCTTAATCCATCTAATCATGGAGCTAGGGACTCCAATTATTTTTAAACTTAAGAGGATGAATTCCCAATTGATTGTATCAAAAGCTTTCTTGATGTCTATTTTCAAAGCACATCTAAACATAGTATCGAGTAAATGATAGTTATGCATGAGCTCTTGTGTCAACAAAATGATATCTGATATCTGTCTCCTAAACACAAAAGCAGTATGAGAAAGCCCTATAACATCAAGCAGTATCAACTGCAACATGCTCAACAAAATGGCATCTGACATTTGTCTCTTAAGCACAAAAGTAGTATAAGAAAGCCCTATAACATCAAGCAGTATCAACTGCAACATGCTCACAATGATTTTAGATATGCACTTATACATCACATTACAACAAAATATAGGCCTAAAGTCATTCATAGTAAGAGGATTCTCTATTTTTGGTACCAAAGCTATCCTAGTAACATTAACATATCTAGGTAGAGCAGAGAATTCAAAGAAATACTTCACTGCAGCAAAAAAATCACTACAAAAAATCCCTCAAATCCTTTTGAAAAACAATGAAATCACTACCAAGAATTCCCTAACTCCTTTTGAAAAACAATAAAGTATATCCATCCAGGTTTGGTGTATTATCATCTAGTATGGAGAATAAAGCCTCCTTAATCTCATCATTTATAATAATAGTCTTCAGAGACGGTAGCATATCAGGTGAAATATAACAAAAAAAAGTACCTAAAGACATCAGCTGAGGGGGTGGTCAAATGGGTAGATAACAAGCTTTGAAAATATCTAACTACCAACTGATCTAAATCTTATTGATCTCTCACTTGAGATCATGTCTCATCAGGCAAACCATAAATCATATTCCTAACCTATCTATAAAGCAATGATCTGTGGAAGAATTTGGCGTTTCTATCACCCAGGTTTAGCCGTTAAACCCGAGATCTCTACTTATAAAAAGCTTTTTCATCCTTACACAACTGAGCATACTATTTAGCAAGGCCCCTCTCAGCATCCATATACTCTTCATAATAAGGAGACCCATCAAGTAGAACTTGTGTTACATCCCACTGAGCCTTCATCTCTGTCACACTGCTATATACGTGGCTTGTATGATAATGATGTAGAGACTCCAGTTTAGGCTTCAACAAACTCAATCTTCTGGTGAGCCTATACATAGGGGTACCCTTTACAGGAGTACGCCACACATCCTTAATAATTCCCAAGAAATCAACCTTGTCAGCCCAAACATTTAAGAACTTAAAGGAATTTCTTAGCTTAGGAATTGATGTACCAAACTACACCACCACAACACTATGATCTGAATGCTCTTTAAGCGAGAATTCTGAATAAGTAGTAGGCCATATAGTGAACTAGGTAAAGTTGCCAAAAACTCAATCTAGCTTCTCTAAAATAGTCTTTATATCCTGTTGACTATTATGCCATGAGAATTTCAAACCTGCATAAGGAACTTTAACCAGTTTTGCATCTTGTATACATGTATCAAAATCATCCATATATCCATGCTAAACAGGATCACCCTCACACTTATTTGAAGAGTTAAAAAAACATTAAAGTCACCTAATATCAACCAAAACCTATTGTGATAACCTACTGCATGCAATCTCAAATACTCTCATAGATCTTTTCAGCCAGCAGGTGTATTCAAACCATAAACATAAGTCATAATGAAAACACATCCATCATGCAAATTATAAACCTCATAAGTAACTCACTGATAGGATAAGTCCAAACATGCAATATTATAAACTAAAGGATCCCAACCAACAAGAATACGACAATCAAGAGTGACATTAGATAAATAACATCATGATGCAGGATTAAATGTAGTCTCAAATATCCCTATCTTATTAGAAATAACTTTTGTTTCTAACAATCTAATTAAATGAAGATTAAATTTATTTATCCAAGCCTTAATATCCCTTTTTTTTTAAAACCATTAAGGCCTCATATATTCTAGCTTCCTAGCATAAATATAATAAAATGGAAAAGATAGATAAATAAATAAATCACTAACCTCTAGAGCCCTTTCCTCTCTTCTTTTTACTCTTTGCTCTAGTACTTGAATGGGAGAACTTAGTACCTAGAGACATGGCTTGGATGGGGGTTACTGAAACCAAATCATCAAATGAGGTTAGAACATCCCTTATCGATGAGGATGTGTTAGCCTCACTAGTGCTCAATGTTGGTGCTAGCATGCTAACGATACATCTTGGTATCTCTATCAAAGCTTGTTGGTCTTTCTTAACATGGGTAATATCATTATTAGGGTTATATGCTAATTTTAAACCATAATATGCCATATCACCCTAGGGGCAGCCAATTGCCTCATTTCCTATCAAAACACTCTGATCCACCCCAATTTTGACCTTAAGTATCTCAGGCCCTTTACCTATTAAGGCTTTCATAACACTGTTATTTGCTAAAAGCATGACATTAGGAGCTTTATAAACCAAAGACCGAACCAACCCTTATTGGTTGAATTTTGACCATCCACTATCACAACCTCATCCAATATTTGTCCTGTTATCTCACTAGGTCCATTAAGAACCACATTATACTCCTTGGTCGAATAGGTTGCAATTATATTCGTGCTCAAGTTCTCAACAGGAACTGTACTAGCTGTCAAAGCATCACCTTCATTGTTAAACTTAGACAGGTCAATCTTATTCAAATCATGCTTATTAATCTCATATGAATGTCCAAAGACTTGGCAAGTACTGTATATTTTTGGTTTCCATTCATATTCAATATGAACTGAGATAGGCTTAGTTGATAAGCTGCAAGTACATAAAAAATCATCAATATCAACACATACCCTTGCGAAGTCAAGTCTAGTGCACCCTAAAGTCTACTCATCACATGAAAGAGGCCTCCTAACCATGGTTGACACCTTGCTCAAACCCTTTATTGTCCATAAAGGGAATGGTAAGCCATGTAGTCTCACTCATGTTGACAACCTCTTGATTTTGTTCTTATAAAATACAAAGTAAGGATTCCATTGTTGTAGTACAATTGTTTTTCCTCCAAATATCCACAGCTCTTTTTTAATAACCGAATAGACATCATCCTTAATTTTAAAATGAAATATCATGAAACCATTTTTCATCATCATGACATCCTCTAAACCTAAGATCTTCCATACCTAAAAAGCTAAAATTTTCATGGCATGATAAGGCATCTTGTAACTAAGGAAAAATCCAACAACACTTCTTTGCCATAACAAATTGCTCTCATTAACAACATCATCCAAGACATCCATAGTTTTTCCTATTTCATGTTTAGGTAATGGTTCCAAGGTACACCTTTAATAGGTACTGATGATTCAAATCTTTCCAGCCTATAAGGACAGGGCTTGTGAGGTGGTAGGGGGCTATTTAGGATTTAGTTTTGTGGTGTTTAAGGGTTGTTTTGTGGTGATGGTGGTTTTGGGATGCTTGGTCGTAAGGTGGGCTACCTTGGCTGGAGGGTTGAAGTGATGGGTTGGGCAAGTTTTGTGAAGGGTGAAATAGGTTGAGGGTGGTGGCAAGGAGGAGTTTTGGTCGGCGATGGTGGTGTTTGTAGTGTTTGTGTTATGGTTTGGGAGTTGCGGGTTGTAATGGTTTTTTCAGCTAAAGAATGGGGATGGGATATGGGCGATGGGTTAAAGTGGTTGTTTAGAGGCTGGGGTGGGGTTCTGTAGCAGTGGCTGAGTTTTGCATAGTGGTGGTGGGGTTTGCAGTGATGGTAAAGGAGGTGAAGGCAGGCTATTTTGGGGAGGTAAAGCTTTTTGAAGAATACGGGGTTTTAAATATAGCTCCCAAAAGAAATCAATTGATATTAGGGCTGAGCATTTTTGGTTCGGTCCAGTTTTGGACCAAAATAAACAACCAAACCAATTTTTTTTAGTTTTTGAACCGAACCAAACCAAAAACCGGTTCAAACTGATTAATTTCGGTTCGGTTCAGTTTTTTTCCTTTCCAAACCAGTCGGTTCGGTTCACTTTTAGCAACCCAATCCTTATCAAGAATCTGTACAAGCCAAAACAGGGGTTTGAATCCTTATCAAGATTTGTACAAGCTAAAACAAGGGTTTGATTTTAACAACCCAATCCTTATCAAGCCAAAACAGGGGTTTGCTTTTAGCAACCCAATCCTTATCAAGAACCTGTACATCAACTATGGCACAACCTTTTACATGTAAAGGATTTTCTCGTTTTTTTTTTTTTTTTGCTATCACATAAAAGCTTCATTAGCAACTGAAGAATTTGTACATCAGCCATGGCACAACCATAGCTCGTTTGAGTTGAAGAGTTCGATGAAGAAGAAGAAAAAGTCAAGGAGAAGTCTGTCTATGAGGTTTATCAAGTAGGTGTTTGTGTGTGTGTGTGTATGGAGGGGTTGCTGGTTAAGATCTAGAGAAGGAGAGATACAGAGAGCAAAGGCAAAGGGAGGGCTTGCTGAAGATCTAGAGAAAGAGAGAATTGAAAGATGCAGAGACCAAAGACAAAGGGAAGAGAGAGATGTAGAGAGCGGTGGCTGATTTGTTTAGGAATGCTACTTTAGGTTTAGGGTTAAAACATTTCCTATTTATACTTTTTTTTTTAATGTTGGCCTGGTTGAACCGGTTCGGTTCGGTTCGATTCAATCGGTTTCAGACCTTAGAAACCAAAACCAAACTGAACCGGAACTTTTTTGTGATTTTTTAATCGGTTAATTTGGTTTTTTTTTTGTTCGGTTTTTTCAGTTATTTTTTCCTGGTTTTTTCGGTTTAATCGGTTTATCGGTTTTTTTGCTCACCCCTAATTAATATAATCTCCACCAACCAGAATGAAGGGTATATAGAGATGAACCTTCGCTCAGATTTTGAAGTTGATCAGATGGTGGAGGGTGGTGGAACAAGGTGATGAAGGTAAAAAACCTTGATTTGTCTCTTTTTTTTTTCATCAGGTTGCATAGCTTGTGGTGGCCAAATGGGAGCTGCGATTCAGATCTTCACCATTCAAATGGTAGAGGGCTTGATGTTGAACAAAATATCCAACATTGAGATAGATCCAACGATTGTCAGAGCTGGATTAGGGCGGCAAAGATGGTTGTTTAACCACCTGTCCTGTTTTTCACTCTTCGCAAAAACAAATACTCTTTCTTTGTCATTATACTACTACCAATCTAGACAACAAGTCATTCGAATAACAAATATACTAAAAGGGAAGGGGGGGTTTAAACAATAGCTTTATTATAGCATTAAAGATATTTTACTATCGATTACAACAGTAAAATGATTATTTTAACCTTTAATTATGTAACATTTATCTTGAATGACGGGGGTAATTGGCTAATTGGGTCTTTTTAAAAAAATGAATAGTAAAAATGCTAAAATACATTTAGAGACAAAAAATATATTCCTTGCATGTAGGGGTAGTTTTGGTTTTTTAATTTTGGATGAATAGTGAGATTACTTAAATGCCTTTAAAGTCAAAAATAAAAATTTAGGTTATTTTTGGCTTTTCAAAATGGTTTTTTTGTTGTTTGTTGTGTGGTTGAGGGTATTATGGTATTTTCATACAAATTGATTAATGTTTAATTTCAAAAATCTATGTGGGTAGCGCCCGCACACTTTGATCACGTGTGTGGCATTGTCCGGTGGTGTAACTTACCCTTCCATCATCTCTTTGGATACCTTACTGCGTCTTTAAAGAATTATACAAAGTTGAAGAAAATTATATTTTCAGGTAATAAATTTCTAAACAATTTTAGGTTTGTCTAATGAGATTATAGGGACTTCTGAATAATTTTGTTTTATTATTTTTGTTGTGTGTATGATATTTGTGAACCCAATACAAACAGTACAAACGACAACCGACCAACTGACTAGCCTATCTATTCATTTATCTCATTTCATCTTGAAAATCAGCCTGAGAGAGGAATGAAATCTCCCCGCGGCCTGGTCTGCTGCATGATAATTTTATTAGCATAGCTAGCACCTCCTTCATGTTGGGTCTAGACTGTGGTGCCT
>Ga0325411_1005698_pt1 | contig 13742 bp, 10 predicted proteins | sample PopdelMetagenome_13_FD_206181 | JGI IMG/M metagenome (GOLD analysis project Ga0325411, IMG submission 206181) | Populus deltoides microbial communities from Bellville, Georgia, United States - Xylem-PdIQD-R4 | ecosystem: Host-associated > Plants > Phyllosphere > Stem > Wood/Secondary xylem... | reverse complement strand
AAATGCATAATTTTTGTTAGATTAGTGGCCAATTCATCGCTTTGCTCATCCAAAACCCACGAATTTCATCACATTTGCAGTGGTAGATTCAGTCGTCACCCGCATTTGTGTTGGTGAGAGAGACTACATATGATGGTTTTAAAACACTCAGAGAAGATAAAATATACTATTTTATTTTAATAACAAAAGGCTTACAAATAACTAAAAGCTTTTTGAACACATCCTCTCTTTTTTTTTAGTGTTTCTCTCTCATTTCTCACACACCATAGCATAAGCTTTAACTGTCTATTTATACACAAATTGAAAGTAAGAAAAAAAAAATAAATTTCAAGTATGAACATAAATAGTTGGTGGTAGTGTGAAGGTGGCTGGTGGTTAGTGGTTGCAGTTAGTGGTTGCCTTCCTTTGATTTTCTAGATTGAGTTTACCACAACAAATTCCCCATTTATACTCAATCGAGGGATGTCATGCCAAGCATGAACTTCAATTGATAAATATTTCTCCCTTCAATGGCTTTGTAAAGATATCTGCAACTTGATTATTTGTCTTGCATGATATCAATTCAACTTCTTTATTCTTCACATGCTCTCACAGTTCAACTTCTTTGTTCTTCACATGTTTCTCCCTTCAATGGCTTTGTAAACACTACATAAATTTATAAAGTAAACCAGTACCCAATGCCTATTGACTCACCTCAAGGCATAATATAATAAGATGGTTAAAATGATACATGTTAAGAAGTTGTTGATCCATTTATTTCAATATAGTCTGACTAATGTTGCCCTTAGTTGGTATATGTAATTTAACAATACCAAAATCAAAAGGTAGAAGGACTTAGTCAATGTTTTTATTAAGCAATACAAGTTACATATAGATGTCACATTAGATAGACCTAGCTTGCTGATTATGAAAAAAAGAAATAAAAAATCTGTCTAAGAATACATCTAAAGATAGTGTGAGAAAGTTACTCAAGTAAACCCATTATTGTTAGAGAAAGAGATGGCCAACTTATTCTCTAACACTTTTAAAGCTCTTTACTTTAAGCATCTTGTAGGAACCACAACGCAACACTTCATCAACATAGTGATTGTAGTTGAAAGAATTAAGAAAGCTATTACAGTTAGCAAAATTATTGACCCATCTAAGAAAAAATGTTTTACTGGAATAGAGAAGGAGATATAAGTGAATAATATTGAAGAATAAGGTTACAAGGGGAAGAATAAGGATTATCAAAGCACTAATAATTTTCAAGCACCTACCTATTTCATAGCCAACATAAATTTTCCCGTACTATTCCCTAGAAACCAACTCAATAACCAAAATAATCAGCCTACTAATAACCAAAATGACAACTTCCCACAAAGAAACTTCTAAATAAACCAAGAATAACTGTCATTATTACTCATACCATTAAGTAAAATTTACCAAAAGTTGTTATATATTAGCCAGGTTGCCCATGTTATGTTTTATTGATTTTATTACAACCATCATTTCTAAAATGGTATAAACCATATCAAACCTGTGGATACCATTGTGGTATCACTGGACATAACATTGATAGTTGTGTTGCATTTAAAAGGAAAATTATTCAACTTATTAAGGTGAGATGAATCACTTTTAATGAAGCACCTAATGTGAACTCCAACCACTTCCAAATTATGCATATGGAAGTGAAGGGGTCAATGAGAGGAGAGAATAAAGGTAAAGTTATATTGAGAGTTATCATAGAAAGGTTGCATGGTATGTTGGTGTAAGCATAATGTTTCATGACACCATCCAAGACACGACTTGAGAGGGATATAAGCAAGTTTTGCAATAATCATCAGCAACTTGAGCATGATATTAACTATTATGAAGAATTATACAATATGGTGGAAATAATATTAACCTTGGGTATGTTGAGAATATAAGGTGATAAAAAAAAGCTCTAAAACTATAATGACAATTGGTCAAGATAAGAAGGCTGAATTTTATAGATATCAGCCAACTATGGAAGAACCGTTGAAGATGATCTTGATTAGGTCATTCTACACAAATAGTAGGAACTATAATGCATTACCATATAATTATGGTTACCAATTCCATGTTGATAACCTTACTTTTTTTTTTCATATTGAGGTAGAAAGGTTTGACCTAAAATGAGAGATGGTTTACTCCTAGAAAACTATAGAGAGAAAGAAAGGCTAAATGGTAGGGCATAGTAGAATTGGTCCAAAATGATAGAATCAACAAACACGTAAGGAAGAAGCAAATAAGTTCTCCAAACTTATAAAACACAGTGAGTACAATATAGTAGACCAACTAAAGAATACATTTGCTTATATCTCATTGTTATCATTAATCTTGAGCTTAGAGCTTCATCGCAATGCATTATAAAAGGTTTTCAATGAGGCTTATATCCCTCAAAATATTATGAAGGACTCTATATAACATTTTTTTTATATATAGAATCCAAGCTATCAATAACATGTTCTTCAAGAATAAACTTTACTCTAAGGGAATTGGTTATGACAAGTTGTTATAAATCATTGTGGTGCAAAGAATGTGTAATTACCAATATGCTCATCAATTACCTGTTTTTCATTAAAAATGAACTTCATTATAAGGGAATTGGTTATAACAAGTTATTATAAATCACTATAACGTGCAAAAAATATGTAATTACCAATATGCTTATAGATAATAGTTCTGCTTTAAATGTGTTACCGAGATATGTGTTAGATAAGATATTAGTTGATGTCTCTCACATGATGTCAATTACCGTGATTGTCAGAGCTTATAATGGTCGCTGAGACAGGTTGTTGGGAATATTATGGATTAATATTGCTTAAGTTGTGGCATCATTTTTACTCTAGAGAATAAAACTTATTATTAATAAAGGCTTGTTCAATGTGAAGGCTGAATAAGTCTTATCAATGATAAGGAATGTAGCATTTCCTTATGTTGAAACTAAAGATAATAATGATGGCAATCTACATGCTAAAATATTACGCGTGCATGGGCAGAAAGTGGCTGGTCACTGGCTTGGGCCAGTGACCAGGCTGGGCCGGCTAGGCCTAGCCGAGCATCCGCAGTCTAGCTGGGCCTAACTCGAAAAAAAATCTTAAAAAAAATTTCTTTTAAAAAATATGTGATTTTCCGCAAATATTTTATTGCATTTTGAAATATTGGTTTGTATTTTTATACTATAAAGATACAAATCCAGTACTTGTGTTGCTAATACCAAGTACTGGATTTTTCTTAAACCATAGACAGACCAACAACTAGAAAACACGACAAGACCTTAGATTTTATCAGACAATAAAACAATGCGGCCTTCCTTAGATAGGGCGTATTTGTGTTGCTAATACCTTCCCTTCACGCAATCAGTCCCCGTACCCGATCTTTGAGACCAGTTAGGGTTCCTAGTAACCAAAATACTAGGTGGCGACTCCTATTCCATTTTTCCACTAATAAAAGACAAGAATTCCTTGTCTCCCCACATTCGCCGTATTAGATAAGATTTTGAGGGTGGATGTTTTTGCCGCGACACCGCACACGTGCGACAGAATGGCGACTCCACTGGGGACCTTGTGGACTAAGCGTTGTTTTTGTCTGATAATTGTGTTTTGTTTGGTTTGCATGTTTTATGTTACTAAGCTTATTTTATTTATTTATTTATTTTACATGCTTTAATTTTTGTACATATATGTTTATGCATTGTATAGAACTACCTCATGCATCACATACTTTAATTTTTGGAAAGCACACACAAGCTTCTAAGTTAGGTGGGGAATTAGCGATCTGTCCTATAACTATTGGTCAGGGTTCAGATGCGTGAAACACCCAACTCATATCTGAGTGCCTGCTTGGTAATGGTGGGCATACGTGTCTTAATTGTTCCTTGCAACGCCCCCACACCATCTTTACAAAGATCGTCACTGGGTAGATATGAGACCCTTTTGAGACTAGATAGTCAACCAACCTTTTGTCTCACTTAATGAATATAACATGTTCTTAGGATGTGTGTTTTAATTTTTGTTTTGCATCAAAGTAAATCCTTCCTAAAGCATCTTAAACTCAAGACTTGTGGTTGACACAATAGTCGTCACTTAGAAAATTTTCATTGTTGCGCAAAAATCAAAATTCTTAAGGTTACGACCATGTGTCAACTCTGGAAGGGCGAGCTCATCATATAAGAAACATACTCATACATTTATCATACATACCGCCAGGTTGAAACATAGGTCCCCCACCCAAGATTTGTTATACCTGAAAGATGAAAAATGAAGAAAGAGCTCAATTGGAGGCCCATTATCAAAATGAAATTAAGAGCATCAAAGATGAAGTAGCTAGACTTACAGATCTGCTTGAAAAAGTGTTGAGCTCCAAAAAAGGAAAAGGAATTTTTGCACAACCTCCTGTGAAAACACCATCAATCCACGTCCCAGGGACATCTCAAAACTTGGGGGCAGATTTAACAACAAAACAACATTTTATGCCTATTGCCCCTATCCTGTCAAGTCAAGCTCCCATCACCGTTGATTTAACAGCAAATGGACTCCCTAGCAATAGATCCATTGATTTTGTGAACTACGACAAGTTGTCTGCTTTAGAAGAAAGATTAAGAGCAGTTGAGGGTAATGATTGGTTTGATCCCATGCGAGCAGCTGAAGTGTGTTTGGTACCAAACATCATAGTACCAAAGAACTTTAGGATACCAGAGTTCGTCAAATACACTGGATTGGAATGTCCAAACACTCACCTTCGATCTTACTGTAATAGAATCGCCGAGGTGATTTATGATTATAGGATGCTGATATACTTTTTCCAGGATAGTCTCACTGGATCTGCTCTGAGCTGGTACATGAGACTAGACAATATTAAGATCAAGACATGGAAAGACCTGGTACACGCCTTCTTGAAACAGTATAAATTTAATCTGGAAATTTCTCATGACAGAACCATCCTAATGGCTATGAAGAAAGAAAACCAAGAGTCTGTGAGGGCATACGCGCAAAGATGGCGAGATAAGGCAACATATGTTCAACCTCCACTGTTAGATACAGAAATGGTGATGTTGTTTGCCAACACCTTTCAATCCTCTTATTATGAGCATTTAATAGGAAGCTCAGCTCAACATTTTTAAGAAGTTGTGAGGATTGCTGAAAGAATTGAACAAGCTATGAAGGGGGGAAAGATTGAAGGTTCTGCCATGAATTCCAGAACAATGATGAGAGATGACTGTGGAGGTGGATGAGCAAGAGGCAAGTTGAGTTTGTGAAAGGTGATGTCATTGGCTATATTGTCCCCGAACATCTTCAAAATGACAAGTGATCGAAAATGCTTGCTAGAAAAGCTAGTCCAAGAATAGCGATGAATTTTCAATTATATTGTTATGGAATTTTGCCATTTTACATTTTGTTTTGGGATCACATCTCATTCTTTAACGAAACATGTCTTTTATTTGTCTCTTTATTGTTCTGAAGTCAGGAGATGTTTAGCATTTAATTTTTGACAAAATATTTTGATCAAACTCCAACTGAAATTAAGGCTAATCAACCTAGAAAGATTAAAAGTATTTTGAATTCAGAAATGACTCAATGCTTGTTAAAATGATATAGGGTGACCAAACAAATTTTGAGCTCACACATGAAACTGAATCACCCACCATGTAGCTAAGTTTTAGCAGTATGCATAATGATATGTAATGGATTCAGTAGTTATGGACTCGCGAATCAAAGTTCTTGCAAGTCCAAATCATTACACTGGACGAGGTCAAAATTTATCGGTTCACACCATCCTTGCTTGAAATGAGAAAATGCCATTTTTGTTTTATCCTTTCACAATACTAGAAATATATCATTTGCAATCCCATTTTAAGCCTGATAGAATATTCTTTTCAAAATAAACCCTGACGAGGATCACACCCCACACTAGGGGCAAATAAGAGAAGACAAAAGTAAAAGGGAAGGCTTAGAACAAAAGTCCAACATTTGAGAGAGAGCTAAAAGAAAGAAGACCTAGATTGGGGGCATGTTAAAAAAAAAAACTGTGAGAAAGGCTATGTGAAAGCCATTAAAAAAAAAGGAAGAAGAAGAAAATTGCCTACACTTAAAGGCAGGTCAAAGATAAAGGAAGGAGAATGTCTATTAAGTTTAGGAAAGACAAAAGAAGTTTCACAACAAATGTCGAAAGTCGATACCAAAAAAAAAACCTGGGCTACAAACATGACTTTTAGCATCCATGATAAAACTCCTGATGTTATCAGATGATTGAGATTGGTTATTTATCAAAGAAAAAGTTGGACTTGTATTATGACATATGTCGTTATTTATCAAGCCATTTTTAATCAAGTAAGCAATTTGAACCGATAAATGGCGCTCTCAAAGCTTGAAGAGTTTTTCCATAAGAGTCGTGGCTTCATGGATTAAGTTACTTGTTATTATGCATGCTAATAAAATAAGTGCTCAAAAAAAAAACCTTTCTTGATAAAGCCTGAGTTCTGACTTTAGCATTTTGTTTTTAAAATTCACAAAAAGGTCACCTCATCACAGACTATCAAAAGATATACCCAAGATCAGAGATTAAAATTAACACAAAGAACCATGGAAAAAGCCATTTTAATCTTTCGACAGGTTAATTTCTGTTTTCAAAATACAAGATAATCAAAGAACTACATGTATTGAATGACGTGTGTTGGCCTTTGACCAAAGAAGTGGATTTCAAAAAATGGCATCTCTCTGATTTCATTTCAATAATTTGACTTTAAATAGACATGATCTTTGAAATATAAGAGTTGATTCCCCAACAAGAAAGATTGTCAAGCAAGAAGAGCATCGATTGAGTTTGCAAAATCCTTGACAGAAGCGAGATCAATACTTTTCGACACTTTTTGAAAAAAATTGAGCAGCCGGGGGCAATACAGTGAACCCTGATAAGGAAAAACAAGCAGTATTCAGATTAGCTAGGGGGCAATAAAAAAATGATTAAACGATGAATTGGTGAACTGAGGACAATGGAGTTTCAAGAAAGATAATTAGATTAACAATTTAAGATGAGGGCGACACTGGAAAACCTCTTGATGAGTGCTGGTAGGATTCACACAGCTAATCAAAAAACGATTCTCGAGAGAATCTAGGAGAGGAAGGATTTGTTAAGCTCCTTCATGATGAATTAAGCAACACCACACTTGGGGGGCATTGTCAAGCTTGATAAACAGTGAAACCAATAATCATTGAAGACAACCTAGTTTAGGCGCTACATTTACAGTGGAGTGGATGACTAGCACATGAACGGGCCAGTACATGGAAAGAGCAAAGAAGGCTTTGGGTAGCAAACAAAGGCACCATATGATGATGGAACATCAAAGAGGGGGGGCCTATATTTCAAATCAGGTAAGGACGCATGCATGTCATCTAACCTCAAAGCATTGCACACATATTTTTATTCGTTACAGGAAAATCCTCAAAAAAAAAAGTTCAACAAGATTGAAAGAAAAAAAAAAGAATAATTGAGCTGATAATAAAAGAGAATTATTGTTGTGACCTTGGAACGGAAAGAAAAATGAGAAGAACCCTACCATTAGGAAATTTTCAAAAAAAAAAGAAAGAAGAAAGAAGCAAGAAGCAAGTTCAAACCTTGCCAATAGGATGAACATTTGTGGGTAGGTCGCCCGTGAAAATTTACCAATGTGATTGTGAGGGCAGGTCACCCATGAAAATAGACCGTGTGAGTGTGTAGGCCGGTCACCCCTGAAAATAGACCAATGTGAGTGTGTGGGCTAGTCGCCCCTGAAAATAGACCAGGATGAACATGTGTGGGCAGGTCGCCCCTGAAAATAGACCAGTATGAGGGTGTGGGTCAGTCGCCCCTGAAAATAGACCAGGATGGACATGTGTGGGCAGGTCGTCTTTGAAAATAGACCAGTGTGTAGGCCGGTCGCCCCTGAAAATAGACCACGATGAACATGTGTGGGCAAGTCACCCCTAAAAATAGACTAGGATGAAGTGTGGTCGGTCGCTCCTGAAAATAGACCAGTGTGAGTGTGTGGGCCGGTCGCCCCTGAAAATAGACCAGGATGGACATGTGTGGGCAGGTCTCCCTTGAAAATAGACTAGTGTGTGGGCCGGTCGCCCCTGAAAATAGACCATGATGAACATGTGTGGGCAAGTCGCCCCTGAAAATAGATCAGTATGAGTGTGTGGGCCGGTCGCCCTTGAAAATAGACCACGATGAACATGTGTGGGCAGGTTGCCCCTGAAAAGAGACCACGATGAACATGTGTGGGCAGGTCGCCCATGAAAATAAACCAGTGTGAGTGTGTGGGTCGCTCGCCCCTGAAAATAGACCAGGATGATCATGTGTGGGCAGGTCGCCCGTGAAAATAGACCAGTGAGTGTGTGTGGGTAGGTCGCCCGTGAAAGTAGACCAATTTTCTTCAAAAAGGGTAGATCGCCCAAGTTAATGAGATCATTTACTTTTTCTTTTTTTTTCTTTTCTTTACAAGCTTACTATGCAAGACATTGATGATGTTTTGCTTCGTAAGCATTGTAAAGAGGGGGCATCTGTTGTTACTCGTTTTTGGGTTCCCACAAAATAAAAAAAATGAAAATGAGAAAATACAAAAAATATATCAAAAAAATATTCGAAAGAAATCCAAAAAAATAATAGGAGCAAGAAAAGGACTGGAATGCTGAAAAGAAGACAAAATTGGTTGAGAAGGTTAAAAAATGCAAAATGTTGAAATTTAACACTATATTTTTTTACTGATGAGAGCCCTGTTGACAAATGAAATTCAAGTTGAGAAAGAAAAATCTAAAATCAGATGTTTATGGACCCAATTAAATTTTATCTAAGGTTTAATTGAATTTATGGAGGGTTTGATTACAATAAAAAAAAATTGATTTTCAAGTCAATTTAGGCTTTGATTGGAAGAAATTAAAGTTCTGGGGTCTAATTATAATTTTGAAGAGTTAATTTGGTCAAATCAGGGGCTTAATTGCATAATTATTAAAGTTTGATGGCCAATTATGGACTTAATTGAAATAATTCGAAACCAAGGACCAAATTGGAAAAGACGCTATAATTAAAGGATCCAATTACAACATTTCTGGGGGGCTTGATTACAAAATTGTAAAAACATTCAAGGACCAAATCAGAAATATCATTTTGAAATTGAAAACGGCGCCGTTTCATTAAGAATTGCGCACATTGTTCATGGTCTTCTTCAGAAGGAAAGAAACGACTGGAAATAAAGAGACAGGGAAGCGTTTTTGTAGAGATAGCGGAGTTGTTTCAGGGGAGCATGTCTCACGCGGCCATTACCATATGCATGCCATAACGCACGCATCCTCTGGCTATAAAAGCCAGAAGACGGACCGAACAGAGGGGGACGAAAAGGAGAAAGACGAGAACGACATAAGGAAGAAAAAAAGAGAACAAAAGCAGAGGGAGATGGGTGCATAAGGAAGAGAAAACAGAGGGAGGAAGAGCATAAGAAACTAAAAAAACAGAAGAGCAAAAGGAAGGGAGAAGGAGAGTCTGCACGGCGAAGCAGAGCACACAACACCACCGCCGTCTTCACCTCTCCATAACCAGGTATGTGCATTTCCCTTCTCAGTCCCTGCAACAGAAATGATGTGTGTTAGTATGTAAGAAAAACAAAAAGAAAACGTGAGGGAGCCAATACATGAAATCACCAGTTGCAACACTCTGTTTTTTTTTTTTGTTTCATTTTCGCACTACAAGGAAGGTGATGAACAGTGCGAAGGTAATTTAATTACCTTTGCATTGTTCATGCACGCGTAAAATATTACACGTGCATGGGCAGAAGGGGGCTGGTCACTGTCGTGGGCCAGTGACCAAGCTGGGTCGGCTAGGCCCAGCCGAGCATCCGCAGGCTAGCTGGGCCAAACCCGAAAAAAATTCTTAAAAAAAAATTCTTTTAAAAAATATGTGATTTTCCGCAAATATTTTATTGCATTTTGAAATATTGGTTTGTATTTTTATACTATAAAGATACAAATCCAGTATTAAAATACCTGGTTTTCGTAAAAATAAAAATAAAATAAAATGTTTTGTTTTCATGCATACAACCAAGTCTCTCAAAAATAAAAAAAATTCATATCATATTTTCATACAACAAAGAAAATTTCAAAAAATATGTATTAGCATGCATTTTGGCTTTAATAACCAGTTTATTAAAGTCACGAGAACTTGGCCAATATTTCAAAATTTTCAAAAAAATTATTTTGTTTTCTTTTAATATCTGAGGTTAGGACCTTATACATAAGACGTATTTCGGATATTAAATTCTTTTGTTGATGTCAGAACAGTTAGGTTTTACCCGATAAGATAAGGATCTCCTTACCGAGGAGGACTTTTCTTAAACCATAGACGGACCAACAACTAGAAAACACGACAAGACCTTAGATTTTATCAGACAATAAAACAATGCAGCCTGCCTTAGATATGGCGTATTTGTGGTGCTAATACCTTCCCTTCACGCAACCAGTCCTTGTACCCGATCTCTGAGACCAGTTAGGGTTCATAGTGACCAAAATATTAGGTGGCGACTCCCATTTCATTTTTCCACTAATAAAATACAAGAATTTCTTGTCTCCCCACATTCGCCGCATTAGATAAGATTTTGAGGGTGGATGTTTTCGCCGCACACGTGCGACAAAGGGGAAAACTAAACAATTAAGGGATATAAAAATTCCTAATTGTTTTTAAAAATAAATTCTTATAATGTGCTTTGTTTTGTTTTAATGCTATGTTTTTACCATGCCGATAATCATTATTTAAGATATTGGCATAAAGTTTTTAAGCTTTTAAAAAAAAAAATTAATGAGATCGTGCATTTTTCTTTCAAATTATGCCTTTTATCTTTCCTTTGCCTATTTAACTTTTTTGAATGCAAATTATACACTCGCATCAAAACACTCTTCGCTTTTAGGAAATCTGAAAGCGGATTTTCACTAAATACATAAATACATTATACTAAGAGTGATTGACTAAACTTTGATAATATATAATTGCAATGAATGAGGGAGAGTGGGAGAAAAAAGACGTATAAGAGTTTACGAGGCTAGTTGAATAGCCTGAGCATGCCTGGAAGCTATCCAAAAAAAAGCTAGAACTGATAAATATAGGCATTAAGCAAGATAATAAAGAATTGAAATTTGGGATGTTAATCATTGCTTATGTGAGAAGTGGTTTGGTTGCCCTATTACAAAATTATGCTGATGTTTTTGCTTGGTTATATGCTAACATGTATGGTCTAGACACTAAGATTATGGCACGTGTGTGTGTGTGTATGTGTTGGAGGGATGGTTCACTGATGATTATGATACTTTGTGTGTAGTCTATGTTTGATTCCATCATGATTGGAGTTTCGCCTTGCTTTAAAAAGATGGTAAATTTTGAGAATTACATCCTTTACACCCAATAATTGGAATATTATTTGCTTATGTATGTTATTTTATTGTATGTGCTATCGAGTTCTAAGGCCACCATTTTTCCAAGAAAATAATTCATATATATTCATTTTTGTTTCACTTTACTTTTTTATTGTGTGTATTATAACTAAAGATGTTTTCTATGATTAATGTGTGCATTGCAACTAGCCTTAAGGCTAAACGCTGGAGAAGTATCGTTAATTGAGTTTATTTTCCCTCCACATAATTAACCCCTGCCCAAACTTTAGTAAATTAGTTTTAGGTTTATAGGCCATTAACCTAGGTGGTGCTCCTTTATCTATTTATGTGATATGTAATCATTATTTTTCTAATTTCATGAAGTTACTTTTATCAAATACCATCCCGCAAGTATGTGAGGATCAGAGTTGGGTCATAAAGAGCGACAATATGAATATATTTATGTATAAAACATAATTATACAATATGTTCAATACACATATGCATAATTTTATATAAACAATGTCTATCCGAAACTCTTAATAAAAATATTTTTGTAAAATTATGAAACTAAAATCTTTATACTTAAAAACCCAAATGGGTTAATGGTGTAAAGTTAAAGTTAGATTTTTAATATGACAATTTTGTTTTAGAGTTTTGTTGATAAATATATTTTTAAAAAAAATTGGAGAAGCAAATACAATTATCTTTCTTTTATTTCATAAGCATATTATCGAGAATGAAGAAACCATTCACCCTTAAAGCTTGATGAAGGGTCCATGATTTTGAGAGTGTATATTTCTCCTATAATCTTCTATTATTATTTTTCTCAATTTACAAAGGCATAAGAAAGAGAAAAGGTCACCACCCTTGGTTATTAACACAAAATTTCATAACTATATTAAAAAGTTAGAGCTTTTTAAGAACTTTTAAATAAATGTTACACCGATCTTAATACAATATTAACATTATAACATTTCTCCAACAAGTATATTCCACCTAATTACCTCTAATTAAGAGAAACACAACAATGAAGAAATCCATAAAAAGATATTTTCAAAATTAGGTTAATCCTATTTTTCCTTTATTTTTTATTTATTAACCACATAAAACTCTAAGTAATATAAAATAAGTTTCTTAAATCACTCCTCATCTATATAGTATATTATGAGAACTTTATAAATGCTTAAAAATAAGCTAAAAAAATACTATTAAAATCTGAAACTAATAGAACTACATCAAAGTTCATCGAATTATAAAATTTGGATCCTTATTTATTTATATATATATATAGGAAATTTTTATATTGTCTTAATTATATTACTTTTTACTCGTTTGGAAAGAATTATCCATAAAATTTATGTAATTCCTTTTGAAAAATTCTGCTAATTTATATAAAAAATGCTTAATAGAATAAAAATTCATAAAAATATTATTCATTCCTATATCGTTTATAGGTTCTATTCACATCACACACACATATATAATTGGTTTGATTATCTATTTTATTATTAAATATATTTGGAGAAATGATCTAATGACTAAATAAACCATAACTTAATTTATATTATCTTTTTAACAATGAATTATCTTTTTTATGATGATTATAACTATTTTTATGAGTGGAGAAGTTACTATTTTGAATTAGTTTAAGAAAAATAATACTCATTATAAATAAATCAAAGTAAAAATAGTGATCTCTATATATTTTTCAAATATTGCAAGTTTGATAGTAATAAGAGTAATAAAAAATTATTTTGCAATTTATTATGTGTTATATCCAATATGTCTTATTATTATCGAACACAATTCTATTTTCATCTCTAAATTTATTTTATTTTTTTAATATCGAGACAATAACAAAACATCATCGTGTAAAAAGTTAATATTAGTATGAATTATTTAGAAAACCAAACGCATACAAAGAAGTATTAATACAAGAGTAATAAGAATTTATAGTATAAGACAAGACAAGGGAATTGCTGATCTTTCATTTCATCCCAATTATCTACTTTGATGGATCTTCCTCATGCTACAAATTTTTATTTTTGTTCATTCAATCTCCACCTCTGCATCCCAATACAAATTAGTTATGTTCTACCCTGGAACCTAAAAATACAAAATAAATTAAATTGGGCTAAGTCCAAAATAAAAATAAGGGCCCAAGCCCATAGAAATCTCTGCTGAGCCCAGAGAGATCCCTAAGCTATAAAAGAAAAAAAAGGACACGTATATAAAAGATTGTTGAGATTTAATTAGTTTTTGAAAGAGTAGTGGATTCGATTTCCATGCCAAATAAATGGACCGAGCGCAATTGGTCACCTAAAATAAGGAAATTCATGT
>Ga0325411_1005697_pt1 | contig 13745 bp, 8 predicted proteins | sample PopdelMetagenome_13_FD_206181 | JGI IMG/M metagenome (GOLD analysis project Ga0325411, IMG submission 206181) | Populus deltoides microbial communities from Bellville, Georgia, United States - Xylem-PdIQD-R4 | ecosystem: Host-associated > Plants > Phyllosphere > Stem > Wood/Secondary xylem... | reverse complement strand
ATTAAAAATAATATTATTTTAATTTATTCCGTTGGTGACGTTTCAAAAATCCGTCGGTAAATTTTGAATTTCGCACCAACCTTTCGTATTACCCTCCATAATTTTCGCGGTCCGTCGGTAATTTCGTTGGCAATATGACACAGTCAAAGATGCATGTAATGCACCGCTCTTTGGTATTCACACTGTCCATCGGTGATGTTGTCGGTAGTAGTGACCTGTCGACAACATACCGACGGCTGATAATCCGTCGGTATAGACGTCGGTGATATAGTGGCATTTCAAGTAATTATTTTCCAACTTTCTATGAAATGCCGACGGACCTTATTCCTTCGGTATGGACATCAGTGATAGTGGCATTTCAAGTAATTATTTTCCAACTTTCTATGAAATGCCGACGGACCTTATTCCATTGGTATGGACATCAGTGATAGTGGCATTTCAAGTAATTATTTTGATTGCTAAATTGTCCATCGTACAAAACAATAACAACAGTGCTTAAACAATACATAAACTTATAAAATAAATATGGAAACATTACAAAATATATCATCCATAATATATATTACATGAATTTTTTTTTACACAGGGCTTCATTCTGATAGTTAGTCCGAATTTTCTTCTTCTTCTTCGTCAATTGAATAGTCATCACCTTCATCACAATCTTCAATATAGATATCATCATCTTCATCGACATTTGCTTGCTTGCTAGAGCTCAAAACAACATTCAACTCCTTTGCGTCAACATCAACAAGACTATCATCGAAAACACGAAAATTTGAATTTTCTTCCAAGTCAATCGAAGGAGCAACTCGATATGGTTCAACCAACTCACTAACTTGAAAGACTTCATCTCGTACACTTGTGTCTTCGTTCTCATCCTGAACAAGCTTGACATGACCCCTGAGTTTTGTTTTTAAAACTGACAACCAATCCACTCTTGATCGATCCTTTCTAAAAGAAGGGGTGTATGTGTAATAAACTTGTTGACATTGCTTTGCGAAAACAAAGACAACGTTTACATTGCGGAGTCTAGCTTTTGAGTTGATTTCGACCAGACCATAGTGCGGATCAACTCTGATTCCTCTGTCAGTCGTGTCATACCAATAACATTTGAATAAAAACACTCTATTCTGCTCGCTATGATATTGTAGTTTGATAACCTCTTCTAATCTACCATAGTAGTCAACTTCTAACTCACTGCTAGTCGATCCCTTAACACAAACACCGCTGTTGTATGTCTTTTTTCCATGCCCATATTCTTTAGTATGAAAAACATATCCATTGACAAAATACCCGTTGTAGCACTTAACTTTTCTTTCAGGGCCCATGCTTAGTGAAGACAATGACTTTGCAACATTTCTTCTCATTTGATAAACCTTATATATAATGTACATCAATGAACAGTAAATGAGAATCACGTAATGACATGCATACAATAATTTTGCAAGTGAGAATGAGTTTGTGACAGTGCTTACATGTGTTTTGAACCATGTGGCAAATTGTTCATCTTGTAATTAAAAGATCTGGGATTCGGTCAGCTGTGAGTTATTGGACAACAAATATTGTCGATGTTCCCTGTAAGTGGTAATAAGTGTATTATATTACAATATATAATTAACAATATATTATTGACAAAGTTTAATTAGTATTACACATATATACACTTATTGAATAAAAGGTCTCAACTCATTACAGTTAAATAGAACATAATTGTGTGCTTGTTTGAATTCTATTTTTGACAAATATCTTCCTCTTACAACATTTTTATGTGTGGGTCGTCCAGGATTGGAGAATATTGACAAATTCCCACTGGAAGACACTTCACTGCCATCATCATGCCTTGGAATGCGATTGATTCTCGTTCTCAGATAAGGTTAAAAATAGTATGAGATAAATATTGAGATCTCCTCAACAATATAGGCCTCACATATCGAAACCTCAATATGCGCCTTGTTCTTAACCTTTTTCTTGAGATTGAACAAGTACATGCATTGAATTAATCAAATATTTTCCATTAAGAAAAACAAATAAAATACTTTTATATATGAATTACATTGCAACTGTAATATCTAACCATTCGAATGGGTACATCCATTTATACTGGACCGATCCTCCAACTTTTGCCTCGAACAGTAGATGTATGGGGAGATGCTCCATTGAGTCAAAAAATAATGGAGGGAATATCATCTCAAGTTTGCATAGTGTCTCGACGATATTCGTTTTAAGCCTCTCAATATAATCAACATTCTTGGTGGAACATATATCTCTAAAGAAATGACTGATCTCCGTGAGTGCATCCCATATCCCCTTTGGCAACAAATCATGAAAAGCTAATGGGATGAGTGTTTGCATAAACACGTGGTACTCATGACTCTTCATTCTATACAATCTGCATTCCTTCATATTAACCAGCCTTGATATATTTGAGGCATGTCCATCCAGAAAACGTAGACTCTTAAGCCATTTGTAGACTAGTAGTTATGCGTTTTTCTCTAACACGAAGCTTGCTCTTGGTTTTGCGACCCGTGACTCATCACAAACTAACTCCATATTTTGACGGTTACAGAACAAAGCTACATCCAATCTAGCCTTGATGTTGTCCTTTGTCTTCCCCTTCACATTCATGACAGTGTTGAAAATGTTCTCAAACATGTTCTTTTCAATGTGCATGACGTCAAGGTTATGGCGGAAAAGATTGGTCTTCCAATAAAAAAGCTCCCAAAAGATACTTCGCTTTACCCAATTATGGGTCAAACCCAAACTAGGAAACTTCTGCTTACCTAATTGGAGACCAAAGACAATGTCACCGTACTCTGATACAACATCATGCAATTCTTCACCAGAAAGACGCGGGGGTGCAACATCCTTTTCAACTCTGCCAACAAAGAAATCTTTTCTGTTCTTTATGTACCTGTGATTATATGGCAAGAAACGAAGGTGACAGTCAAAAAAAGAAGCTTTACCTCTGTTTGTTAGCGTGAATGCCTTGTTGTTTTCCATGCAGTATGGACATGTTAGTTTCTCATGCATGCTCCAACCAAAAAACATTCCATAAACTGGAAAATCATTGATAGTCCACATCAAAGTCGCCCTCATAAGGAAATTTTATTTCCTCGATATATCATAAGTCAAAGCTCTGGAGGACCACAACTGCACCAGCTCATCAATCAACGGTCGAAGACAAACATCTATATTCTGGACCGGGCTGCTCGGACCTAGTATGACCATAGATAAAAACATGAACTCTGGCCTCATACACATCCCCGATGGCAAGTTATAAACCGTCAGTATGACCGGCCAATAAGAATAAGGAGCAGCAAATGACCCGAATGGGTTGAATCCGTCTGTACACAACCCAAGACGCACGTTCCTTGATTCAGCTGAAAAGTAAGGATGCACACTGTTAAAGTGTTTCCACGCTTTGCCATTAGAAGGATGCACAATCACTTCATCAACTGCATCATGTGATTGGTGCCATGTCATGTGCTCAGTAGTCCTTAGTGACATGAATAACCTCTGCAGTCTAGATGTGATTGGGAAGTATTTAAGTTTTTTATATGCCACTAGAATCTTTCCCCTGCCAGTTCTGGGTTTGTAACGGGAATGCCCGCATGTCATGCACTCAGTCATCTCAACATTTTCAAGGTTGTATAACATGTAGAAGTTATGGCATATGCCAATTTTCTGGTATCCTAAACCGAGGGGTTTCATCATTGACTTCGCAGCATAGAAGTTCTCTTTCAGCCTGTTCCCTTCAGGTAAAATGCTTCTCGCTCATTCAATATTTTTGTCATACCCAGCCTCACTCAACCCGTGATCTGACTTGATGGTGAACACCTGTGCTACGACCGATAATTTACTGTGGTTAGTGCAGCCATCCCATAATAGTTTGTCAGAATCTTTCAACAAATCAAAAAACCTAGCTGCATCTGCATTAGGTTCTTCTTCTACAATTAGACATTGACTGACATTACCTTGATTCATTCTCATTGCATCTATAACCATATTCCTGTAAGAATTAATGTTGTCATTTGCCGCTTCATGCACGTTGCTAGCACTAGAAGTTGACCCAACCACCCTTTCTTCCATTCTCCTTTTACTAACAAATACTTGTCCGTGTGCATACCAACAATAGTAATTCTCCATAAACCCTTTGTGTAGAAGATGCATCGTTACAACATCTGGATGCAGATACTTTTTATTTTGACACTTCCTGCATGGACACTTAATACCGCCTCCAGTAAAATTTCTGGGAATAGATGTTGTGAAATTAGTAAAACCCTGAACCCCGTTACAATAATCCATCCTCCGTAATCTTTGAGGTGAATCTCAATAAATCCATGAATGATCATCCATGACTTCTATCAAATCTCTATAAAATTATGATGACAATATGTATTAATTAACTATGTTAGGTAAATAAAGTTGCAAAAATATTGGTTTACCTCGAGATTATCCAACAAACCAATTACAACTTCTTATAAATATTAAATATTCATTATCAATTATCAACGTCCATACAAATTAATACATATATATCAATTTACAAAAATTATAATTCCGCAAACCATTGATGATAAAAATTAAAACGGACCCATTAAACAAGCTATTAATTATTTCAAAACAACATATGTAATTCGATAATTCAATAAAGTTTCAACAATTTACAAACAAATACAATCTTACAAAATCTAAAACAAATCATAACAAGTATAAAATTATAAATTCATATTGGTTGTTTGTAGTTGGGGAGAGTTGAGATGAGGAAGAAGAAGGAGAAATAGGGGAGGATAGGGTCGAGGGGATATATTAACTTTTGTCGACGGCTTCACTAACAGATTATTCCGTCTGTGATTTCGTCGGCTCCTCTGTCGGCAAACAGGGCACGTCACTTACGATGCTGCTGTTTTGAATCCCTCGGTGATTCCATCGGCATTTTCATTGGTGAATCGGTCACGTCATTGTACGGAGCTGACGTTTTAAATCCTTTGGTGATTCCGTCAGCATTTTCATTGGCGAATTGGTCACGTCACTGTACGAAGCTGACGTTTTGAGTCCCTCGGTGATTCCGTCGGTAAAAAATACCAGGAATAACCTCCACGTCAGCGAACCACCCTCTTTTTTTAAATTCTCAACATTCCGTCTGTAAGTTCGTCGGTATCTACCGACGGAGTAAATTCTGTCGGTAATGGCGACCCTAAATTACCGACAGAAGTATTCTGTCGGCAATTCTGTCGGTATTAGCAAATTTTTGGTAGTGTTCCTCGTAACTAGAATCCTCGCTTTGGGGTTTGATATAGAATCCGAACAAAAAATTAAAAATAAATGAAAGTTTCTCTCGATTTATTGTTTTAGTTCCTGAATAATATATATATATATATATATATATATATATATATATATATATATATATATATATATATATATATATTTTCATGAGTTATCTGGAATGTTAATTCCATAAATTATTCTTATTTCGTTCCTGTTTTTGGACCCACGATCGAGTTTGAGCCCCGGACGTAATAATAACATCAATCAACGATGTTTTTAGCCGCTGATGCAGTGCATTGAATTTGCCTTTTGAGTTTTTTTAACTATTTTATTAAATTCGATCTCTCTTGGTTCATCTAATCTGTACTGAGTTTTATATATTAAATTAGATAGGATTTCGGTTAAAATCATCTGAATTTAAAGGATTTTTTTTGAAAATTTTTTTTTATTAAAATATTCTTAAAACAACATTATTTTAAATTAACATGGATAGATTTGAATTGATTTTCCCGGACCCGGATGGGTTTTGTAACCGTGACAAAAACACGTATATCCCACTTGATTAAAATATGCAATAATTTCTTATTTAATATCTTGCTAAGATAATTCCTGCTCCTAAAAATAAAAAAAGGCTACAAAACTCCTGTTTCTAGCTCTTTAATTCCTCTGGGAAAATTCATAAGAAAAAGAAAGAAATGAATTAATGTTGGTGCTATCGTGTTTGGATTCCACGAAAAAACAGGTCGGTGGAATCCCACCGAAGAAAAAATGGCAAACACGTGAGAATGTGGGCTTATCTTAAAAAACATCTTCTTCGTGGCAAAATGAAAAGATGTGGCCATGGATTATTTCCCACCGCAAACATGGATCAAGTTCTTACCCCCTTTTTTTTTATTTTTTAATGGGATAGTTTCTTTTCTTATCTCTCATGCTAATTATCTCTTATTGATGGATATAAAGTCATTTGTATTATGAATGCATTTTTACCAATTTATGGGTAAAACAAATATTTAAATTAGTCTGTTTGTCTTTTCGTTTTGAAAACACTTTTTAAAGAAATTGATTTATTTTATTTTAAATTAATATTTTTTTATATTTTTATATCATTTTGATGTGTTGATGTCAAAAATAATTTTTTTAAAACATAAAATTATTATTTTAATATATTTTCATGTGAAAAATATTTTAAAAAATAACTATTACTGTATTTCCAAATAATCCTTGACTAGCTAGGTTTCGCCCCATAAACCCAAATGATTTGGAACTCGATTTTACTCACAAATAAAATCTATTAAAATATAGTAGAATGGATGATTTGTGATAGTTTATTAACTTCTCTCATCCCTCTTTTGTAAATTGGAGATTAATTAGGTTCGAATTAAATTTTCTTAAAAATGAAGAAGAGGAGAGATTTAGAATAAAATAAAAGAAGAAGAGATACCCTAATAAACAAATGATTTAATTTCTTATTTAAAGAAGTTTATAAGTGATTCAAACAAAGAGAGAACCAATGATCATGTAAAATCAGTTGGCACGGGCCGTTCTAGCTTAGCCAATATCCTCGGTTCGAGGCTTAGGAATGCAGCTGTGTTAAATACTCGGTAGGGAGAGCTTCGTCACCCTTGTGGTCTTACCCGGCTTGAATATGGATTAGTCGGAGCTCCATGTGGTCTTACAAAAAAAAAAAAAAAAAGATGGATAGCGAGAGAGAAGAAAATAATCAGTTAAAATTGCTATTACTTTTTTGCCAACCTTCTATATATTTCTTTCTTTTGTTTTTTTTTCAAGCATGGTTTTGTAACAAGTTTATGGTTCCCTTGCTATTTTTTTTTTCTCTCATTTTCATTCTAATTATATAATATAAACAATAACAATTGGAAAATTGATTTACTTTGACATAATATTCTATCGGTGCAAAAGTTATATATTTCAATAGGTATAAAAATTATCGGTAGATTTCTTGATGGAAATGTGTCATCGATGAGTGTCTCATTAGGGATTTTTGAACATTGATAATTTAGTTGGTGATTTAAATGTTGACAGAATAGGCGCCGACCATTTTCTATCGACTTATCTATCGGTAAATATTATCGATTGTTCATCGATGGACTAACCGTCAGTAATATATCGTGTATCATCGACATAGTCATTGACAAACATGTTTCGTCAATGAATTCATTGGTCTATATCAAAATGGTTCATAACTCAACTCTTCGAGGAAAATGGGTTTATGAAATCACTAACATATTTTTTTTATGTCTGTCGGTATTTTAGTAATTTGTTTTTTTGAAATACTATTAATAATTTGATATTAAATAGCATTAAACAACTAAATGAAATTGAAAAACACATTTTATATTATTAACTTAACTGTAAAAAATCAATTACAAATGTTTATATACATTAAAAAGTAGTTGGAGCTACAGGTGGAGTTTAGCAAATACAAAAACATACTTGTTGGTATTGTTTAGCAAATACAAAAACATTATTGATGTTGCTAGATCTATCTTTTTTTAATTATTTTTGACCAAATAATGGTAAGAATTTACTCTAATATCTCTATCAGTATCATATCAATAACATTTGAATAAAAAAAAAATCTATTTTATGCCCTCTTATATTGCAATTCAATAATCTCTTCTAATTTGCTATAATGATCAACTTGAAACTCATTGAAAGTTTATCCATTAACATAAATCCCATCATCACAGATATTTCTATCATCTCCATACTCTTCAGTATGGAAGACATACCCATTAAAGAAATACCTGTTATAGCACTGAATCGTTTTTTCAAGACTTAAAGATAATAATTTCAAACCTTTAACATTACCTTTTATGTTGTGATCTGGTTAAAGATAACAATTTAAAATAATAATTAAGTGAACTCTGTTTTTAGTTTATTATTAAACGAGAAGGCATGCCCGAGCGCTGCTGCGGGCTTATAAAACAAATGTACTTGATACTGTTATAATTGTAAACCAGTGCTAGATAAGTAATAGAAACTAAAGGTATGATGGAGCAAATATTTCATGGCGGAAAAAAAAGTTGTGTTGGTGATCAAAAACTTAGAGACTGAATAAAATGATTTGTAGCAATCCACAGTATTTTGTTAGGAAAGATACAGTGCTTTCGCCACATGATTTAGTTTTTTGTTAATATAAAAAAAATTACAAAGCTAAATTCTCTACTAACTTAAGATTAAAAAAAATCGACAAAGATAATTTTAGAAGGAAAAAAACCCATGAAGAAAAACATTGTAGCAATTGATAATGTTTTATGAGAAAAACTACAGTGTTTTCTCCAATACAATCAACAAAGATAATTTTAGAAAGAATTATAAAAAAACTATTTAGAGAAATACTGTAACAATCTACAGTGTTTTGTAAGGAAAACAACAACGCTTTCCCCATATGATTTAGTTTTATTGTAATTATAATTTTTAACCAACTCAATATTGAAAAAAAATCAACAAAGATAATTTTGAAAAAAATCATAAAAAAAATCAAGTGGAAAAACACTGCAGCAATTCACAGTGTTTTAAAGAAAAAAATTACAAAGCTAAATTCTCAATCAGTTCAATATTAAAAAAATAAAATCGACAGAGATAATTTTTTTTAAAATAAAATAAAAAAACAAGGATAAAAAAACCTTGTTGGAAACACTGTAGCAATTCATAGTGTTTTGTGATGAAAGCTACAGTGCTTCCCTACATGATTTAGCCTTATTTATAATGACTTATAATTGTAATTATCAATCAGCTCAATATTAAAAAAAATAAAATTGACAAAGATAATTTTGAAAAAATCATAAGAAAAAAAAACTATGTGGAGAGACACTATAGCAATCCACAATATTTTGTGAGGAAAGTCATAGTGCTTTCACCACATGATTAAACTTTATTAAAAAGTTAAATTCTAATTAGCTCAATATTAAAAAAATAACATTGAAAAGGATAATTTTGGGAAAAAATATTATAAAAAAAGAAAACACAAAAGAAACTGGAAAAAAACCATGTGAGGAAAAACTGTATCAATCCATAGTTTTTTGTGAGGAAAGTTACAGTGTTTTCCCCACATGATTTAGCCTTACTTGTATTTACTTGTAATTGTAATTTTTAACCAGTTTAATATTAAAAAAATAAAATTGACAAAGAAAATTTTATAAAAAAACAAAAAAAAAAACTATGTGGGAAAATACACTGTAGCAATCCACAGTAATTTGCGAGGAAAGCTACAGTGCTTCCTTCATATATGGTAACTGTAATTTTTAACCAGATCAATATGAAAAAATTTAAAAAAGATAATTTTGAAGAAAATCATAAAAAAAACAAAAACAAAAAAAACCGTATGGAGAAACACTCTAGCAATCAACAATGTTTTAAAGAAATAAATTACAAAACTAAATTCTCAATCAACTTAATATTAAAAAAATAAAATCAACAAATATAATTTTAAAAAATAAAAAAAATAAAATAGAAAAACCATGTGGGAAAACACCGTAGCAATCCATAATATTTTAAAGAAAAAAAATTCCAAAGCGAAAATTTTAACCAGCTCAATATTAAAAAAGTAAAAGTGACAAAGATAATTTTGGATTTTTTTAAAAAAAATAAAAAGTGCAAAAAAAATAAAGTTAAAAAAAAGGAAAAAATAGAATGCATAGTAAATTACTGTTATAATTAACAGTGTATTAAAAGCGAAATTACTGTTAACATTAAATTTCCCATTACCTTTAGCTTATTACCTAATGATTCAATTATTAATGGATTTAAAATAATTTTTTAACAAACAATGATAATGATACCCGAACACTAGTACTGCCGGAAGGGATTAGTAAGAAAACGATGTCATATATTAATGGATTGTCGTATACTATCATAGAAACGTAATTATCTTCGAATATCTACATTAAAATTCTTTTTGTTTTTTTTTTTCTCATCGGAAAGGCTATATGATATTCATATTCTTGCACCTACCATGAAGGAAAATGCTGGCATCCATGTTTTCCACTTGGATCCCATCAGCGTTGATATTATGATGCTGTTTTCTGTCAGGTCATTTGGGTCCACAAGCAGCATTATAGTCTACGGGACCCGATTTATTTTTCTGTTTTCTTTTCCCGAACTCGGTGACGTCCGGCAGGAGAATATTATATTGACGGATGTATTTGTTTCGGCATTTTCTAGGGAATAGGATTGCCGGGCTTATAGTATCTTCTCGGCAGTTGACGCATGCTCGGCTGTGAATGAGACTAAGATTTTTTTAACATAAAAAAGAATGTGTAAATATTCTCAATATATTTTCCAGCATAAAAAAAAGTTTAAATTGTGATAAGATAATTTAATTTATATATTTAATAAAATAAATTGATAATTATATGTTCTACGTATACTAAAAATTAAAAGATATTAATAAGGTATAACTAAATTACTTCACTATATATATGAACAATAAATTAACTGATTTTTTTATAATTTTTTTTTTCAAATTGAACTTTTCTATATCCCAATTAAAATAAATTAAATTTAAAACTATTGTAAAAATATAAATTTTAAAAATAAGAATCTAAAAAGTAAAATGCATAGAAAATATATGTCTACCTCAGTAGCAATAATAATTTTTGTAGATGATAGATCAATTGTAAAAAAACAAAAGGTAGATGATAGGTCTTTCACCCCTTAAAAAAAAAACCAAGTACGCGGGTTTGGTTTGGGAGGCCCATACACCTAGGTTTTGTTTCTTCAAAGTCTAGGCGCACTACACCACTTTGGACATGCCTGAGCCACTGCTTTTTTATTTTGTTTTTGTTATTATTTTTATTTTTTTAATTTTTTTTAAATTTATATTTAAACGTATTATAAAAATTATTATTCAATTCAATCATCTTTCACAAATAATATTATAGGTTTTCATGGAAATTCTAACTTTAATTTTTTTTAATTTTTATGTGTCTAATATGAAAAAAAAAACTCATGAATATTTAATTAACATAATTGTTTTTTGTTCTTTTTAAGATTCCTAATACATCTTTGATATAATTTTATTACATTTATCAATTTTTTTCCTTCAACCATATACAAAATATTGTGACTTTATTTGAATATTTAAATTTAAGTATGAAAAACACAAAATCAGGTGGTCAGTTTTCAAGTTTTACTCATTAAACTGAGTTTGATGACAATTTCAAAGAGTTTCTCATGGCCTAAATATTGTTTTTTTCTTTAAAATATTAAAAAAATTATTAACGCAAATAAAAGATTAAGTTTGAAAGATGAGAGATAGATATACATTTAGATATGTAATTTTGTTTAACGGGAGCCCTTTAAAACTTCTATTTCATTATATGAAAATAAAGTTGTTTTTTTTTATAAGAAGAGTAATAATTTAAATTCAATTAAAAAATTAATTTGTTAGTATAATGTCTCCTTTTCTTATTAATATAGATTTTTTGTTCTAAGTTATTTATCTAATAGAAATCAAAAGAAATTAGAAAAAATATCACAAAAATTTGGACGATTAGGAATATAGATAAAAATGGAATCTCTCTAATTAAAATCCTTCTCTCTAATTAAAATCCTTTTATTTTATGAATGCGCACAATTGTTTTTCTGATATTTTTACTAAAATATCTTTTTCTTATACGACATCTTACAATAATCATAGAAACAAGTTTTAATATGAAAATAACATCTTAATAATCTTGACGCAATTGTATCAAAGAATATAAAAATAATATATTGCTTGAGTGTTGCTGCATTTTTTTGGTTGTCTTATAAAACTTTGTTTGACAAGTAAATCTAAAGATTCCAAACACGAAGTTTTCTTTAGTTTGAATTTCAAACTAAATTGGGTAGAGTTGACGTGACTGGTTGACCTAACGAGTGTAAATGCAACCTAGTTGACCTGATCAAAATCTGGTTTAACTTTAATTTTTTTACAAGAAGGCTTTATTTTTTTTAAATATTAAGACAATAAAGTTTTTGGTGAACTCAAGTTAAACCACCAAATCTAGAACCCGAGTTATGAACATATTTGAGTTTAATAACTTTGTTTTTTGAAATCTATTTCTTATTTAATTATACAATAATAAAAATAGATATGAGGAGGAAAGCCATAGAATAAAATTTTAAAAAACAACCATAATAACTGGTCGTACAAAAAAGAGTGATTGCTAATAGTATAAAAATAATGCTACAATCTTATTTGAATTTAAAGTAAAAATTAAACGATATTTAATAAATAACACCCCAAATATATTTTAATTTATTTATTTAAATGAATTGCAATTAAAATCAAAGGAAAAATATAAAAAGTAAAGGCAAAAAACAACCATATGCTAAGTCTTGAGTGAGCTAGCACTCCTAACGAATTTAAAAGAAGGTCGAGCTCACTTTCCTAGTCATCATTTTATTTTTTTAAAAGTACATGATGCATCCATTCACTAGTTATATTATGGCTATCTTAGATGACTGGAAAGTTGGATCCTAATTTCTTAAACCAAAAAAACTTGTTTTTAATTATTTTTCACCCTAAAACCACATAATAAACTCCTCATAAACTTTAATAAATTCATATTTAACTTCAAAACAACATTTAATTGGTTAAAAAAACATCATAAATAAAAAAACCTATCGAGCCGTATTCTATTTTTTTTGGCAAGATGAGATGTCAAAAACATCTAAATAGAAATTATCTCATCAAATGAAATCCATTGACATCAATATTGATTGTTTTTGTTGCTAAAATATGGACAATAAACAATTTTCTCTCTCCTCCTATATCTTGCTACAACTCTCTCTCCATCACAAAATCCAGGGACTGAAACATGAAATAAATGAAGAATAGAATTGAAACGTCAAAACCTTAATAAAATGGATAAAAATGAAAAAAAATTAGGAACCAAAATTTTAAAATCCACACTTCATAAATAATATAAAAAAAAGAAAAGTAGCTTTTTTGTTTTAGTGTCAAAGTTGGTCTCCACAATTTATTTTAACTAATAAAATTGAATTTTATTTTACTAAATGTGTTAATGTTAAGATTTTTTTTACACTGTGAGAACTCCATAGCAAATTAATAAAAGCAAATTATTAGAAATAAATTATTTGGTTCAATTCCTAATTAATATAATAATAAAAAAAAAAGAAGCTTAATGAGTGGAATAGAAAATGCTAAAAAACCAAAAAAGAAAGCGATATGTGAATCCACAAATTTAAATTTTTTAAAAAATATTTTTAAAATGCAAAAACAAAACATCAGAGGTTAAGAAACTAGAGCCGGTTGGGTCATTACCATTTCAATTAATTGACTTTGTTAATGTTAATTAAGACATGTATTTATTACATTATTGATAAGTCGAATGAAAGAAAATAAAATGGTTTCAAACAAGGCAATTTTGATAGCAGATATTGACAAGCCCATCGATACAAATGAAGACTCTAATTATCAGCCTAATCACAAGATTAAAAGCTAA
>Ga0325411_1005696_pt1 | contig 13749 bp, 6 predicted proteins | sample PopdelMetagenome_13_FD_206181 | JGI IMG/M metagenome (GOLD analysis project Ga0325411, IMG submission 206181) | Populus deltoides microbial communities from Bellville, Georgia, United States - Xylem-PdIQD-R4 | ecosystem: Host-associated > Plants > Phyllosphere > Stem > Wood/Secondary xylem... | reverse complement strand
TGGGTAGTTTGTTTGGTTAAGTTTGAGGGTAATAAAGTTGCCAACATTGAGAGACAACGAAGTCATTGTGAAATATGTAATTGTGTTTGATATGTGTGTGCTCACTCACGCTCTGATACCAAGAGAAGAAAGCTGAACAAGGGAACGCAGTAGATGAAGAATATGAGTTTACTGCATTTACTGTCAAGAATACAAACGTGAGCACTAAAAACTAATTTGTACAGGATACTCTTTATATATAGAGTAGTAATTAACTTCATCACTTATTTCTTTCTATGAATACAATATTCCTTATTTATATATATTGATTTGTTTCTTAAGTGAGGTAGCTGTAGTTTCCTTCTATGAAAGATCTGCCATGACTGTAGTTTCCTTCTTTGAGAAGTAGCCGTTGGTTGAGGTAGCTGTTGATTTCTGTGATTTCTATGTATGGTTAATTACCATTCTGAATAGTAGTCGTTGGAGGTGTTAATTCAGAATGGTTGCTGACGAGAGTGAGGATCCTGTGGTGCTGCTGCTGCTGTCTCCTGCTGCAGAGGTGTGCTGTGGCTGTTAATAGTATGTACCCTTAACCAAGCTTATATCTTAGTTCAAAATTACAAGTTGGTCACGAAGAATCAGTGGATGAATCGTTAGGGCTCTTATAGTGTCCCTACTAGGTCCTAATTCAGAAGTAGTGATTCTTTGTTAGGTGCTCCACTCCACAGACCAAATCTTAGTAGCGCCCAACTTTATAAGAAAGATAAGGGCAAACGAGTTGTCAATGAAGTGTCTAAGGTGAGTTCAAAGGTTAAGTGTACTAATTGTTTAGGTTTTGGTCATATCTTTTTAGATTGCACCTTTAAACCCTTAGTCATCCAAAAATATAAGGATATTGGTAAAGAGGAATATTGTAGTGTTGAAGTGTATGAGCCAAATCTTGAGGATTTTAGTGACCTAGATGACGAGGATGTGCAAGAAGAGGGACCTAACACAATGAGTCCACGTGAGCTTAAGAATGAGGTTAAGAAAGAGTCTGATATGTTTGCTTCAATGGTAGAGGAAGTTTTAGGGAACTCTTCAGTGGAATCACCTATAGAGATAAGTATGGTCTTAGAAGAGTCTCATAATATTAGTCCTCCTAAATTACCTGATTCCTCATGCCACATGCTTGGTGTCCAGCACATCATAAGTTTAGAGCAACATGTTGAGCTTCTTGATCCCTTACCTCATGCATGTGATGAGGAAGATGAAGATAATCCTAGTTTACTTGATTGTGTCCATACCATATCTACACAGGTTTCAAACAATGTTTGTCTCATTCCACACCCTCAACCATTTAGTGTTCATAGCTACAAACCTGAGAAGCCTATAAAACACCTTCCCATATCTCCTCACGATAGGATGTCTAAGTCAGCTGAGTCGTTACCATGTAGGGTTCATAATTTGCATATTGAGATCATGAAACAAATTCAAGCAAGTAATGAACAATACAAATTTCGAGCTGATTTACTTAAGTATCATGATGCACTTGATGTTAGAGATTATTTCATGATACAGATTAGACCTAAACGGTATCCTTTGGAAACCGATCACAAATTGCAAGTAAGTAGTGCTAGACCATTCAAAGTGTTGCAAATAATTAAATCAAATAATTATGTCATTAAATTGCCATTAAACTTTGATATTAACTCTACTTTTAACATGAAAGACCTCAGTATTTATAAAATACAACATATCCCTGATGCTTCTTTTGATACCCCTATCTCATTATCCAAATCTTTGGCGCAAAAGGAACATATTAATGCTACTTTGAATGCACAAGTTGTTTTTACCAGGGATGATGAACTTCAGCAAATCCCAGTATATGGGCTCGACGACCAGATTCAGACTATACTTGGAATATCAGAGAGACATCACAAGAGCTTGATCCTTATCTTTAAGAGCATTATCGGAGCTGCCTTGACCTATACTCGACGGGGTTGAGTTCTTCCAACCCTAGGAGAATTGATGGGGACACCGAACCGGAAACATTGTTTACGCACACGTATGATCATAGACGATGGAGGATAGCCCAAACCATTGAGAAATTGGGCTTTAACTTATGTTTTTAGTTTAATTTATATGAACTTTTAGTTAAGGTTTATTAATTTGATTTTATTTGTTGGGTTTGATTTAATTATTGTTGGGTATTTTATTTAGTGGGCCATAAGCCCAAACGCTTGTTTTAGTTAGGATTTTAGTATTTATATCCCACTTTTCTAAATGATAGACAGTTTTGATGATTAATGAAAATATTGCAAACTTTGCATATCTCCAATCCCTTTTCTTCTCTTTCTTTGCTTTCTCTTCTTAGCTTCTTTTTTAAAACCTTCTTTCTTTTTTTACTTTAATTCTTATTATTTAAATATGCATTGAACACAGAAAGTTTTCTGCTGGAAAGGTACTAATTATAGTACTTGTACAAGATTGGTAGAACTGTAAGGGTGGATATAACTGGATCAATTTGTGGTATTAAAGTTACTGAAGAACCATGTCCGGAGATTAATGCTTGCTGGGTAGAAAAAAAAGAATGCTATTGATTCTTGGCCGGGAAGATATAATAATCCCTCTTCGTCTGATGATTACTCATCCTTGAATGTTGAGTCCCCTAATTATAGTACAAGGCATGTTTAAAGAAATCAGAGAAAGAATGAGAAGATGAGTCCCCTAATTATGTATCTTATTTCTGCTGATGGACTGATCTTATTACAATATATGTTTTCTCTGTCAGTTGGGACTAAAGAATCAAATAAAGTGCTGTGATAAAAAGCTTTGGAATTATCCTCTCCCGGAGAGGAGCTTTCGGGGAAGAGAATTATTATTGAAAGTTTGGACTCGTGTCGGCCCACACTTAATAAAAAAAAACTAGATTTGTTGCGCTGATATCTCCTTGACTAGGCCTAGTCAAAAACCCATATATTTAATAACAATAATATAATATTATTATAAAAAAACTAAAAAATTTTCAGAAGTCCTTTAAAAAAAATTGTGATTTTCTCACATGTTTTCCTATCAGTTTTGCATAATATTAAGTTGTATTTTTATATTATAAGATAGAGATCTGGTATTAAAATATCCGATTTTCTCCAAAACATTTCTTAAAAAGAAATTCAAAATTCAAAAAAAATCTCAAAACTGTTAAATTACTTTCCCCTATCCAAAAAAAAAATATTTTCATGCATACGGCCAAATTCTAAAAAGTTTTCCAAGCATATTTTCATAAAAAAATCGCATCTTTCTTATGTTTTTTAAAAAAGCAAAAAAAAAAATAGATATCATAATCAGTTAATAATTACCCATTAGAATTTGGCTAAAATGTCAAAAACCCTTCACCAATCATTTTGTACATTTTATTTTAGGGTTTAGATGTAAACTTTAATATTTGGGGATGTAAAACTACATAATAGAGTACACCCTCGTATATTAAAGATACAATGTGCAAAATAAATGCGATGCTAAAATTTAGATTTTAAAACAGTTAGAATTGAACCCAATGAGGTAAAGGCTCTATCACGAAGAGAGATCTGTTTTAGACCTTAGAAGAAAACCAACAAATAGAAACTTGACATAGAAAAACAATCAAACGTCCATGCAGCTTATTTTAGGTAGAGTGCACTAGTGGTGATGTGTCTTCTCCTTATACAACTAGTCCCTTACTTAGACTTTCACATACCATAGGTTTTCTAATAACATTAATATTAGATGGTGACTCCTAAACCTTAATTATAATTTTATGATTAAATTCAAAACTCTTTCCTTTCCCAACAACATACCTTCCAAGAGGCTCACGTCTTAAAGTACGCTAATCCAATATCAATAAAACAAGTCCCCCCACAAGAGTTGGGTAGCATTCAATCTTTCTTCAATATCCTTTTATATTCAAATGGCACAAAGAAACAAGAAGGTTGTGTGCTTAAGTGACAAGTCTTACCCTCTTTTTTAGTTAGTTCAATGATGAGGAATAGGGGAACCAATGGTTGACTCTTTGCATATATGCTAGCATTATGAAAAACTAAATAGGCTAGAAAACTTAAATGTTTTCAAACAGCTTCTCATAATGGGAACTACTTCTTAACTCTTGAGTTACATAAAAAATCTACAACCGAAAGTGAGAAAGATTAAAGGACAATATTTGATAAGCTGCTCCTAGACTGAATTTTCTAACCATTATGATGCCTATGGAAGTTATAAGAACAACAACAACATAAAAAATATATAAAAGATTTTACGAGCAAAAAGGTTATAAAAGTAAACTTTAAATTTACAATTTTATTCTCTAAAAATAAATTCCTTTAAGGTTTACAAGACCTATAAATAGAATGGAAGAACCCTACCTCTACTAGAAAACATCCAAATATCTAAAAGCATAAGAGAAACAAAAACATAATCCAAAAATAACATAAGAAAAGTAACAAAATCGGCACAAACAACAACTTCGTCTAACCATCATAGTCATCATAACAAATTTGAAATTGGTTATCAACATATCAGAAATTTAAAAATAGCATAAGCCATAGCATATTAATATACTTAATTATGAGGGAAAAAAAACTATTTGTCATCCACAAATATGATTACCAAGGAAGGCGATTAGAAAATGTAGAATGAAGAAACACATCCTCCTCAACAAGATGAAAAAAAAGTTTTAAAAAGTTGAGTGTAGGAAAAAAAAAAAGGATCTTATCTGAATCTACTTAAGACTAGTACACAATTCTTCACAACTGAAAATACCGAGAGTTGACCACAAGTTCATATACAATACACAAAATAAATTGTGATATGAATTTTTTTATCTGTAAAATTATTAATCCATTATCAATGAGTTTCAAAGAACTACATGTAAAAAAAGTGTCATATTTCTCAATGGACTACATGTTTGCCTTCCCCCAAGGAAAGACTTGATTCATGTTGAAAGAAAAACTATTGTAATTTGTAGTGCCTATATCCTCTCAACCATCAACCTTTCAAACTTGATAAAAGAAACTCGTTGCTTTGATGCAATTATCCTCTTAGAGGTACAGATATCATGTTTGAGAAATAGAAGGTTCGTATTTAGATAAGGATTTGTCTAACTAGATGGATGACCTAATAAATGTTTTCATAGATTAATAGAACAGATCTAGGTCTAAGAAAAATTCTGGTCATGTCAAACCAAGTTAACAGCTTAAAAAAGCGATAACATGAAATCTGATCAGGTTTAAATTTTTCTAAGTGATTTCTACAACTAGGTATCCTATGGAAAGCCACTTTGTCATTCATTAGACTTGTTGTTATTTATTTTTGGATTCCCATAAAAAATTAGAAAATACAAAAAAATATCAAAAAATTATTCAGAAGAAATCCAAAAAATAATAAGAGTGAGAAAAGGACGCTGCAATGCCGAAAAAATACCAAAATTGATTGAGGAGATTCAAAAATACAAAAGGTTGAAATTTGACAGTGAGAGCCCTATTGATAAGGAAAATTCAATTTGAGAAAGAAAAGTAAAAAAATTAGATGTTTATGGACTCAATTAAATTTTATTCAAGGTTTAATTGAATTTATGGAGGGTTTGATTGTAAAAAAATTGATTTCTTAAGTCAATTTAGGTTTTTATTGGAAAAAATAAAATTCTGGGACCCAATTATAATTTTGAAGAGTTGATTTAGTCATGTCAAACCAAGTTAATGGCTTAAAAAAGCGATAACATGAAATCTGATCAGGTTTAAATTTTTCTAAGTGATTTCTACAACTAGACCTCCTATGGAAAGATACTTTGTCATTCATTAGACTACTGGATCTCCAAATATTAGGTCTATAATATATTGTTTGAGTCAATTTTGTTATTTTTTCTAAATTATTTTTATTTATTGTTTTATTTTGGATTTTATGTTAAAAAATTTTATGCTTTTGTATTTTGATTTGTTTCCTTAGTAGAGACATGGTTTTCTGGTCTATTCTTGTATATATTTTAAGGTTTACATCTACAGATTTTGTACATTAAAAAAAAAAAAACATGTTATTTTTCTTTATTTGTTTATTGTTTTTCTAAGCTGAGGGTTCTTAGGGAAACCAGGAAGTGCAGGAATAGGAAGCGTTCTGAGAGACCCATAGGGTCGTTTCTTGTGCGTTTTCTCTTGCATGATTGAGGACATGGATTCGAATGAGACTGAAGTCTGCCCCATTAAGAAAGCATTAGAGATTAGTGCTCCCTCATCGTTGGGAAGCCAGCTTAATTGGGCTGTGGAATCAGATTCGGTTAGCAGCCAGGCCATGGACGATGCTGCGTCTCTTTAATTCTATTTCCATTAATGGCAACTCTGAGAACAGTGGGCTTTCTTCACGTTTTGAGAGAGGGAAGTTGTGGCATGTCATTAGCAAAGCAGAGCTTGATTTCATAGCTAGCTTGACTATTACCTGTCCTGTTTTTTTGCTTAATCTCTTTCCTCTGTTTCAGCCACTCACTTGATGGCTATTTTCTATAACTTTCTTTTGAGTTAACGAACAAGGAAACAACAAATTAAAGGGATTACAACCAAGCAATGAAGTCTAATGTAAGATTAACACTATTTTTGGCTAGTTGGTCTACTGCATGGTTAGCCTCTCTGTGTGAGTGAGTGTGTAAGAATTGTTTCCCTCAACTGTCTTCTTAACAATATAGTGAAGCTCATAAAAGGCCTCAGGTTTCCAGGATCTTAAGCTTAGGCTTTGTATATCTCCAGCAACACTGCCTCACTCGAATCAATAAAGCCAGAAGTGCAGGAGAAACAACACATGAACGCACCACCAATCCCAGCAGGTCCTGGTTTCCCCCATTGATGCTCCCTTGCATGGCTTGTTGGAAAAGACTTTTAGTTATTTTTATTGGCTTCAATATTATATTCTTTCGATTCAGAGCTCATAGGGCACGAGAGGCACACATACATTAAGAAGAAAAGGAAAGAAACTTGGAAACCAAACAAGATACCAAGTACACAATAATATGCATGATATTGATTACTTGGAAACCAACAGCTTATATGTCAAACTCTTCAAAGACCATATAAGGGAAGATCCTCGACATCGACCCAAACATCTTGCCCCATCAAGGTCATCACTTTGCGTTGAGCTCTAACCGTGTACCTCCTGACCATGTCATTAACTTCATCTCTCTCAATGAAGAAGACAACCCTGTCTTCGGGAGTAAGGCCTTTCTGCTCTACAAAACGATGCCAAGAAGAGCGTAGAAGAACGGGTTTTGGGTAAGCTCCAGTCATACGGGTTGAGAGACAAAACCTCCATGCATTATCAGTAGCATCGACTGCTTCAAAATTCGTCATATGGGCTCCTTCAGGAATTGGAAAAGCCTCAAGGACATGGGTTGGAAATGAAAGAGCATGGCTTATGTGGGTTGGTTTTAGTTTCTTCGTGAAGAGATGTACTGGTTCCATTCCTTTTCAGGAGTTAAAGAGCTTCTATATATGAAGAGAGAAAGCTGTTGTGGGAGCAGAGATTAGCTATATTACCTTAATTCTTATAACTTGGAAAGACAATGTATGAAGAATGGGTTCGCACACAAACACAAGTGGGCGTGAATGGTTAAATTAGCTATATATATATTTATTGTTTTCAAGATTGCGTGAATGGTTTGTCCAGCATGAGAATGGCCACTTAACTGTGACCCTTGTCAATGGAACTTTTTCTGATTCTCTTTTCTCTTTTTATTTTTTGTTTGGTTCTTTGGAGCCAATGGGTGTAGTTTTTGCTTTGAAAAAATTGTATATTTTGCCGATCAGCCACGTCTCTATCCCACACACACCAAGGTAATCAACTACTGTTGCGGAACCAGAAATTTAGAAACATAGCTACAAAAATGGGATTTTTCTAGTAGATGGTGTTTTTTCCCGCCATCACAGTATAGGTGAAGACTGAAGATGGGATATACATAGAGATGGTGAAGATGGGATACATAGAGATGGTGAAGATGGGATTTGAGAAGAAAAAAAAAAGAGTTTAACCAATCATTAGAGTGTAATTATTCCTAATAAATTTGGGATTTTTATTATTTTTATCTCAGTCATTAATATTAAACATATGGTATGCGATTATTATGGTTAAAAGGTTAAACAAAAAGATGAAAATTTAGGAACCATAAATACAAAAATTGTAATTTGACCCTAATTTAATTTAAACACAAAACCTGACAATATAAAATTAAATTAAATTATTTCCAAATCGTTAAATTGTCAGGATATTTCCAAATTACATGCCTAACATGGGGTCGAACCCACAAGCAACAGAGGGCCGGGGAGAACTTTTTAAATGATTATTGCCTGCTGCTTGTATATTTTCTGTGCCTGTGTCTCTGTTTCAGTGCAAAGCCTTTGGTTCATGACCTGAAGTTTCATAGAGTTCATAACCTGTATTCTCCTGAACACTCAGTTAACAGGAGAGATTTTTCCAAAAGGAGGTTGCTAAATTTCTTTCTTCTTTATTATCATTCAATCTTGTAAATTTGTGGAACATGCTAAAAGGGAAGACGTTAGTTGATGAACAATGCTAAGATCAAAAACCACTTCAGGATAATTGCATAGAATTGTAGTTATCATTACAGCCGTTGAATTGGCCAAAACAATTAAATGAGTAGTGGTTTTGTAAGAAGAAGAGAATTGTTCTGCTCTGTACATTATCATTCTGCAGTTACAGTAGTATATATTACATGAGGAAGGAAAACACGATCTTATATCTCAGCTAACAATTGCTGAATATCTGTTAATGATTCCAAAGATCAAGCCGAAATATATATGCTAATAACTGTACAATAATCTATAGATGGAAGGTGAATATATGCTGCTAATATGCCCCATCAAGTTGGAGCATGGAGATCCGTAATGCCCAACTTGCATGATAATGCCTGGAAAGCTTCATGACCTAAAGCTTTGGTGAAGATATCGGCCAGCTGACTATGACTAGGAACGTGTTGGGTGGAGATAAGGCCGACTTTGAGCTTTTCACGAACAACATGACAATCAATTTCTATGTGTTTGGTACGTTCGTGAAAGATAGGATTCTGAGCAATGTGAAGAGCTGCTTGGTTGTCACAATGTAAAAACATAAGCTGGGAGTGATGGACACCAAGATCATGTAAAAGTGTTTTGAGCCATGTAAGCTCACAAGTGGTGGAAGCAAGAGTGTGGTATTTGGCTTCAGCAGATGAACGAGAGACCGTATGTTGCTTCTTAGTGCGCCAGGAAATAGGACTAGTGCCAAGCTGAATAAAAAAACTGGTGGTGGAACGACGAGTGAGCGGGCAACTAGCCCAGTTCGAATCTGAATAAGCTGACACTTGAAGAGTGTTAATAGAAGGAAAATATAAGCCTTGGCCTAGAGAAGCTTTGAGATAACGGAGAACACGGACAACAACATTATAGTGTGATTGTCGGGGTTGGTGTATGAACTGACTTAAAAGGTTGACAGGGAACACAATGTCAGAACGAGAGATTGTGAGGTATATCAAACGACCAACAAGGCCACGGAAAAAACTGGGATCATGGAGCAGATCACCATCAGTATTATTGAGCTTGATATGTTGTTCCATTGGAAAAGAAGAGGGACGTGCACCAAGGTGACCGCTATCAGCAAGTATGTCAAGAGCATATTTGCGTTGAGTGAGGAAGATGCCAGTGGGAGAGCGAGCAATTTCAAGACCAAGAAAATATTTGAGTTGGCCGAGGTCCTTAAGCTTAAAGCGATGAGCAAGCATGGCTTTAAAGTTATTGATGTCAGAGAGATCATTTCCTGCCAAGAGAATGTCATCAACATAAATAAGGATGAGAGTGAAGGACTGTCCCTGATGGCGAGTGAAGAGAGAGTGATCCGTTTGTGACTAGGCGAAACCTGCAGTAAGTAAAACAGATGATAATTTAGAGAACCAATTGCGAGAGGCTTGCTTGAGGCCATAGAGTGATTTTTGAAGATGACAAACATGGGCGTCCGTCTGTTTGGAATAGCCTGATGGAGGAGTCATAAAAACATCTTCATCAAGGTCGCCATGGAGGAATGCATTGTGGACGTCCAACTGAAAAAGATGCCAATGACGAGCTGCAGCCACTGCAAGAACACATCTAACAGTAACGAGTTTAGCAACGGGAGCAAAAGTGTCATGATAATCCAAACCTTCTACCTGAGCATATCCCTTGGCCACTAAGCGAGCTTTGTGTCTCTCTATAGAACCATCGGCCCGAAATTTTGTTTTAAATACCCACTTACAGCCAATTGGGGTTTTGCTAGATGGAAGGAGTTGAAGGGTCCAAGTATGATTTGCTTCTAAGGCTTGTATTTCAGCTGCCATGGCATCACGCTAGTGAGGGTGACGGGCAGCTTCAGAATAAAAGGTGGGATCAGGGTGATGGGAGAGTGCAGAAAGAAAAGTAAGATGTTTAGGAGTGAAACGTTTATAAGACAAAAAAGAAGAGAGACAGTGAACCATACTTGAGGAAGAGCGTGAAACCTGTGAAGCAGTGGAGGACCTTGGTAAAGAAGGGCAAATATAGTCAGCTAAGTAAGTGGGACGGGTGACAACTCGTTTTGGTCGTGTGGGAAGGGGTGGAGTGGACAATGTGGAGGATGGTTCATCTGAGGGGGGAAGGGGAGGGGAGGTAGTAGGTTGTGTAGAAACAGTGTTAGATGGAATTTCAGGAATAGGAAGGGGAAGAACCGGGGAAGGTGTGGGATCTGGGGTCATGAGATGATAAGGGAAAATATTTTCTTCAAATGTAACATCACGAGAAATGAAAATTATTTTATGTTCAAGATCGTAGACACGATAAGCCTTATGATGGATAGGGTAGCCTAAGAAAACACATCGTAGAGCACAAGAAGAAAATTTATCGCAATTTTTGCAAGTGGTTTGAGCATAGCATAAACACCCAAATACTTGTAAATGGGAATATGATGGTTGTTTTTGAAAAAGGAGTTCATAGGGTGACTTATGATTAAGGCGGGGTGAAGGAGTGCGGTTAATTAAATAAGTGGCTGTGAGAATGCATTCACCCCAAAAGGAAATGGGAAGATTGGCTTGAAAACGTAAACACCGGGCCACATTAAGAAGGTGGCGATGTTTACGTTCAGCAACGCCATTTTGTTGAGGCGTATCCACACATGTGCGCTCATGAAGAATGCCATGGTCGTGAAAAAAATTTGGATGTTATTAGATAAAAACTCTTGTCCATTATCGGTGCGCACATGCTTAATGGTACAATTAAATTGATTTTTAACCATTGCATAAAAATTGGTAAGGCAAGTAAAAGTTTCTGATTTCATATGCATGATATAAACCCATGTAGTATGTGAGTAATCATCCACAATGGTTTAAAAATAGTGGGCACCTGAATATGAAGCTGTAGGATAACCACCCCATATATCACAATAAATCCGATTAAAATAAAAAGTGCTCTTATTTGTATTCAAAAGAAAAGGTAAATGAGTGTGTTTTGCTCTAGCACAAACATCACAAGGCAAATGTAATTTTGGAAAATTTAAAGTTGTTGGAATACTTAAAGTAGAAGGGTGACCGAGTCGTTGATGCCAAAGAGTAGAGTCAGAAATGCGTTGAGAATGAAAAACAGAGGCAGAGAAAGGTTTGTAGTGGTAAAGTCCATCTCGTACTTCACCCGTTCCAATCAGCTTCCTCATTGATAGGTCCTGAAAAACACAAAAGTTAGAAAAAAAAATAGCAACACAGTTGAGAATACTGGTGAGTTTGCTGATGGACAATAGATTGAATTTAAATGATGGTACATATAAAACATTAGGAAGAGAAATTGCTGGAGAAATACGCAATGTGTCAGTATGAGTGATAGAGACGATGTCACCATTTGGAAGTGAAATAGGAAATGGTTGATTAAGAAGTTGAGTGTTATCAAGAGATGAAAAACTGGAAGTCATATGATCTGAGGCTCCTGAATCAATAATCCATTCTCGGTTAGAAAAAGAAACAGAATGACAGGAGACAGGGTTACCAGCAAAGTTGGCAGAGGTGGTGTTCACGGGTGATAAAAATTCCAAGAGCCGATTGTATTGATCACTTGTGAGGCCAGGGATAGCTATCTCAGTAGAGGTTGAAGAACCAGTAACAATATTTTCAGTTTTTGAGGAACTAGCTGGAGTGGAAGAACCAATGACATTATTTGCTGCCTTTGACGAACCAGATATTCTGTCAAGTGTTCCACGAGGTTGAGGTCTGTTGCTGGGATATCCATTGAGCTTATAACAGTGTGTTCTCCATTGACCATCATGGTCACAATAGTCACATTTTGGACGACCACGCCCTCGCCCTTTACTGTCAAAACGATGAGAAAGATGACGAGGAGCCATCATAGCAGCAGACTCAGTTGGAAAACTGGGAATATGAAGAAGGCGTTGTTTCTCTTCTTGATGCAAGGTTGAATATACCTAGTTAACAGGAGGTAATGAATCCATAGCCAAAACTTGGCTACGAATCAAAGCATATGAGTCATGTAACCCCATTAAAAACTGAAAAACACGTTCAGTATCTTGCATGTGATTCAATTATGTTAAGATGCCACAAGTGCATTGTGGTGTGGGAGTGAGCATGGCTAGCTCATCCCAATGACTTTTAAGTGTTGTAAAGTAGGTAGAGATTGTCATAGAGCCTTGAGTGAGAGTAGCAATGTTGCGTTTCAGTTTGAAGATCCTTGGATTGTTGCTTTGAGAAAACCGATCCTCAAGATCAATCCAGACATCACGGGGGCAAGCATGATAGATTAAACTGCTAACAATGGATTTATCAATGGAATTGAGAATCCATGATAAGACCATGTCACTGCAACGTTCCCACAGTTGAGTTTCTGCGACAGAAGATGTTGGCTTGGAGAGAGTACCATTAACAAAAATCAATTTGTTTTTGGCATTCAAAGCCATTTTCATTGCCCTCTTCCAGGTAGGATAATTGTCACCATTATGGAGAGTGGAGACCAGAATGGCACCAGGATGATCAGCGGAATGAAGGAAATATGGTGAGGATATGTCTTGAATGGATGGTGATGTGAAAGAGGAGGCTGCCTAGGTTGTGGTATTTGACACGGCTGCAGAAAAAAAATGTTGAAGAAATATGCTTATAGAAATATGCAGAGAACCTGCTCTGATACCATGTAAGAAGAAGAGAATTGTTCTGCTCTGTGTATTATCATTCTGTAGTTACAATAGTATATATTACATGAGGAAGGAAAACACGATCCTATATCTCAGCTAACAATTGCTGAATATCTGCTAATGATTCCAAAGATCAAGCCAAAATATATATGCTAATAATTGTACAATAATCTATAGATGGAAGGTGAATATATGCTGCTAATAGGTTCAAAAGCTTTTAGAAGACATGGATGGTAAGTACTTGAATAAAAAAGAAAGCATGTGCAAGAATTCCAGAGTGTAATTTCATGTACAAGAATTCGTAGGTTCAATCACTTGTTTTGTGATCTACTGTGCAGACAGAGCGTTCCCTTCATCGCAGCCTGGCTAAAAGTCAAAAAGAAGAAAAACAAGATGATGAAATGATGTGCACCATGAGTGGGATCATGCACCAATCAGAAAATATATACAATAGTATTTTGCATATTAAATTATATTTTGTGGAATTTGGATATTAAATTTATCCACATGCTTTGTGAAATCACCATTCAAATTAATACTAGTGTATATACAAGAAAATATTTTGAGACCAATTAATCTGTTTTTCAATTAAAACAT
>Ga0325411_1005691_pt1 | contig 13756 bp, 11 predicted proteins | sample PopdelMetagenome_13_FD_206181 | JGI IMG/M metagenome (GOLD analysis project Ga0325411, IMG submission 206181) | Populus deltoides microbial communities from Bellville, Georgia, United States - Xylem-PdIQD-R4 | ecosystem: Host-associated > Plants > Phyllosphere > Stem > Wood/Secondary xylem... | reverse complement strand
ACCTGCTGCCGTGTAACCATAGTTATAAGACCTATTCAAGGTTTTATCCGGCTCGTCCATGGATTGATGAAGGTAAATTTATTAATTTTTAATTTAAATAATATTATTTTAACAAAATATCTTTTTTTATTTACACCGGACTAGATTTTGGTGGGTATTATTAATTCTAAAAGATCAGAGGAGCGTTTAAAAATATATTAGTAGTTGTATTTTTAAAATAGTTTTTATTTAAAAATATATTAAAATAATATTTTTTTATTTTTTAAAAATTATTTTTAACATTAACATATTTTAAAAATATAAATATAAATTAAATTTTAAAAAAATTATTTAAAAAAAAAAAACTATTTGCACACAATTTCAAACCGCTTTCAAATAAGTTTAAATTTAAAAACCGGATAATAATCTATTTAAATCATCCTTTTACTTACATAATCCTTCTAATGTGGTCCTCATCAATTAGATCTTTTAATATAGCCCTCCTACTTAACCTCCATTCTTTAAATAAGTTGCATGAACAAATTAATTTTCATAGCAGTTTTATAATTGAGATAAAATATGGACAGACATCTTAGAGTGACTTAAAGCTGATTAGAAAAGGATAGAGTGAGCACTGGATCCCGCTTGTTAAACCAACTCAGCATTTAAGGTCTAATTTTGAGAGAAGGATTTATTTAAATAAATAAAATAAGTATGAGAGCCATATTAAGAAACTTCATTGATTGAGTGTCAAATTGAAAGAATTACAAAAGTAAAGGGACCTCTAAAAGCTTATTAACCCATCCAGAAACAGTACAGCCAAGCCATGGCTGGCTGAGAGTATTGGCTCTCGGAGGCCACTGAAATCCTCTCTCTATCAATTCTCAACAGCAGTTGGCCTGCCTCGTTTGATTCGCGTCACTCATCGGTCAGTCGTGAAGTAGTCTCATCCGTGTCATCTAATAAAAGAAAAGATGCTCTCGCTGTCAACATATCCTCCTTCTTATCCTCCTCTCACCTCTCTCCCCCGCTTCTCTTATTTACGCCACCCTTCCTCCTCCTCCTCCTCTCGTATCCCCTCTCCACCACCACCAACCACCGCCACGGCCACCAGGTCAGCTCCACTCTAACACATTGCTATAATAATAATATTTTTTTAAATTAAATTGTGTTTAATTAAAACTTAAAAGTCGAAAGGATTGGATTTCTCACGTTTCAGAGTGAAAATTACGTCATCGGAGATGGACTCGCTTCCTGAGCACCGCATCGTCGTCAGTTCCTCTCTCTCTCCACTGTCAATCTTTTCTAATCATTGATTGTGCATTTATTTAAATATAAGTGATTATTTTTGGCAGTTAGGATGCGGAGCGGCAGGGGTGGATTTCCTGGCGACCGTCGCTTCTTTTCCTAAACCTGATGACAAGATCCGAAGCACTAGCTTGAAGGTCTTCCTCTTTCCCTCTCTCACTTTGTTTTTTATTTTTGTTATTTATTATAATAAATAATAATACAGTTGGTTTGCCTGTCAGGTGCAAGGAGGTGGAAATGCGGGGAATGCGTTAACATGTGCTGCTCGTTTGGGTTTGAATCCCAGGCTCATTTCCAAGGTACCACCTTTAACTTTTTCCCTATCAATATCTCCCTTTTTTCAAAGCAATTAAGGATTTGTTTTAAGGCTAAATGACCCAAAATTACCCTGGGTCAAAATGAACTTAACCCCTAAATATTAATTTTTTTATTTGAGTTCTTGAACTGTTTTTTGGTAGAGAATAGAGTAGGGGGGAGAAAAAAACTGAAAAACTGATAAAATCGAGAAAACCAGAAAAAAATAACTGAAAAAACTGAACCGTGAAAAAAAATGATTAAACTGATTAAAATTTTTAAAAAACCAACCGGTTCGGTTCAGTTTCGGTTTTATAAGCTTAAAACTGAAAAAACTGAACCGAACCCAAACCGAAAAAAACCGAGCCAAACCGGTTTGAACCGGTTATTGTCATAAAAAACCGAAACTAGTCGGTTTGAACTGGTTTCGATTCGTTTTTTTTTTAAATTCGGTATGGTTATTTTTTTAATAAAAACCAAACCGAACCGAAAATGATTACCCCTGAAATAGTCTCGTCAGTTAATTTTGATCTCAGGTGATAGTCTAGAAACACAAAAAAAAAAACGAAAATTAATGGAGGAACAGAAACCGGGATGGAGGGGCTATTTTTAAACTTTTTTGTTCTCCTTTTCTCAAAGCAATTCTGGATTTGTTTTACTTTTAAGAAAAATAATTTTGTGCATTTTGAAATTGCCTAGGTTGCTGATGATATTCAAGGCAGGGGAGTTTTGGAGGAGCTAGAATCCGATGGTGTTGATACTTCTTTTTTCGTGGTGAGACTATACAAGATATAGTATATCTCAAGCATTCATTCATTTTGATGCGTTGCTAACCTGCATTCTATGTGTGGTATTAGATTGCTATGTTTTATGGTTAAGCTCTTCTTAATTTCCTTTTTGGCATTCGGCTATGAACATCTTCTGTTATATGTTGACTCAATTGGTCTTGTTTTAGGTTTCCAAGGAGGGAAATTCACCATCTACATATATTATTGTTGACAATGAAACGTAAGGGCTTTGCTTGAATAGTCCATTCTCTGCTATCACACTTGATTCATTATGTAAATAGTGTGTTTACTAATGGACAGGGTGTTTTATTTATAAGGTTTGAGGATTGTGTTTGAGTAGCTATCTCTTTTGTTCGTAATCCTTAGGACTTTAAAAGGGAAAGAAAAAAACTGATCTTTGGGATTCATATTGTGATCATGGCTCAAGACATGATTGGAGTTGAAAAAAAGTTGTGTGCTCTTCCGAAGGAAAAAAAAAATGAAAGAAAGAAAGAACCACATGGAAGATTTAGTGGGCTGTATTTGTGTTAATTGCATGTATAATTCTGTCACAACATTATTCAACAGAAAAAAAAATTATCTGTCACAACATTACATCTATTTTCTTTCTCCTTTGAAACTTATCCATTTAGATCTTTGGAGATACATAGACCATTTCTTTTCTCTCACAAATAATCCCAGTATCACTGCAGCATTAGGAATCTTGGCTAAACAGATTGTCTCCCTTGCCAGTGCTTTGACATTGGTGTGTTATGATTGGATCAACACTATGGTTTAATTAGCTAATTTTGTTAATTCACTTGGGTATTATGTTTGACCATAAACGAATAGTTGAAAACTTGGTTTCAAAATTTTTATAGCTCCAGGTAATTTTTCTATCTGATATTCAGGAAAACTCGTACCTGTATTCATACTCCAGGATATCCTCCCATGATACCAGATGAACTTTCCCGGTCAAGCCTTTTATCTGCATTGGATGGAGCAAGACTTGTTTATCTTGATGGAAGGTTACATGAAACTGCCTTAGTTACTGCACAAGAGGTAAACATTATCGTTTGTTACCTCTAGTTGTTTTAGTGCTTACTGCTTGTGCCTGACCTTATATTAGGGTCATCTCATTAACAAGTTAGAAATTAAAAATAGAATGTGGTTCTTATGTTTATTTCTTTTATATTGATTATGAAAAAGGTTGCCAAACATCTTCATCACCTGGCCAATATTTGTCTTCTAAATGTTTTAATAGCATATCTTGCCTTTCCTTTTTAACCATGTAAAATCTACTTAACGGTGTCAAATAAATTCAGTAGTGCACCTTCCTGTTCTCCCTCTTCTTCCCTGTTCCATGATAGTTATAATCCATTGGGTTGCCAAAGGCTTATCATGACAAATCTGTTTGCACTTGCCATGTTCTTTTGAAATGTTATGCTGTGATTAAAGCATGAATGACCAAATTAGTCTAGGTGATGTTATCATCAGAAGCCACTATAAAGCATAAACTATTCTCACAACTCCTTTTGGTGGATCTAACATACTTGTGCCTTTTCTGTTAGAGAATAATATAAATAAGGGTGGTGAGATTCGAACTCGTGACCACTTGGTCATCAAGGCTCTGATACCATGTCAAAGAACCATCTTAACCTAAAGCTTTAGGTTGAGATGGTTCTTTGACATGGTATCAGAGCCTTGATGACCAAGTGGTCACGAGTTCGAATCTCACCACCCTTATTTATTTGATAAAAATTAAGTACAAGGTAATGTGGGCCTGTGCAAGTTTCAAGCCCAAAGAGCTTTCACTTGAAGGGGTGTGTTAGAGAATAATATAAATCATATCCTGGGACCTCACCTAACAGCTTAAGCTTTTAGGTTGAGATGGTTCTTTGATATTTTCCATTTGTGCACTCAGGGGAGGTCCTTCCCCTTTGTTGCTTGTGTTATTGACCGCTTCAATTTGAGAACTTTTGTTTTCTTAATATGCTTCCCTTTGTTTTTTTCATTTTAAACATTCAAGGAAGTGGATCATCTGACCTAGCTGTAGGACTGTATATGAGCCAAGCTGAGCTTTGATGTGCTTGAGCACCACTTGTCTAATTTTAGCTAGGTTCAAGCTTGGCTCATTTAAAATTTGTTAGGCTCAGGCTTAGTTTAGGCTTGTCTTGAACTCGATTCGTTTAAGCTGCTTAATGAGCCTATAAACATGCTAGGATTAAACTTTGGAATATGAAAATATCATACAATTGAGATATCGTAAAAAGTCTTATATTTATATTTTTTTAACTCCATGTAACGCACACGAATATAACCGCTAAGTTTCTTATTAAATTTTGTTCATAAAAAGAACATTTTTGGTTATGTGTTAAATTAGTTTGTTTTATGAAATCTTATACAAGTTCTTTATTCTTTCAAATTTTCTCAATCTTATAAATGAACTCATTTGCAAGCTTTTAAACAAGTTTGCTGATAAGCCTAATTCATGAACCTAAGTGAGTTGACTCACGAACCTTAATTAGCTGAACTTTGCTAAGCTCAAGTCTGGTTCATTTATATAGTGAGCTTTAACATATAAACTCATCATGGATTGACAAACAAGTTCGAGCCGAGCCCTTAGTGAGCCAAGGTTTGAGTAACTCTTGAATAGCTTGGCTCATTTGTTGCCAAACCTAGTCGGAAAAGCAATCTAGTATAATCCTATAACTAAGTATTTCCTTGTATACAGGTTATAAGGCTGCCCTGTAGCACCATGTTATGCTTATATTCTCACTTGCCCAATTTGTTTCATGCGAATGTGTTCTTTCATATACAGCTATACCTGCACATATCCCTCCTCCATATTATGCTTATATTCTCACTTGCCCAATTTGTTTCATGCGAATGTGTTCTTTCATATACAGCTATACCTGCACATATCCCTCCTTTGTTTTGTTACCCTTGCTTTTTATCAAGGAAAAAATAATCATCTAACAGCAACTACTGGGAGGTCAACATCATGTATTTGGTTCTTCCAGTGCAGACAGTTTGCAAAAATATACCCATTTTGATTGATGCGGAAAGAAAGAGAGAAGGGCTGGATGATCTTCTGCCGTTGGCTAGTTATGCTGTATGCTCATCAAAATTTCCACTGGTAAGTTGAATATTCTTTGATTGAATAACATTTGATTCGCACTGCGAAAGATTATAGACATATTGGGGATATACTGTCACTAATGCATCTACACTCTTCCTCCTCCCCCTTCAGAAAGGGGCTTATGATGTTTTAGCATTTTATCAGGTGGTGAACATTTAAGAAAAAATTCTCATTAGCTTGGAAGCATGCAGGTTGTTGAAAGTTGATTTGAATTTGCAGTACTCTCATGACTTATTTTATTCATCTTTTGTATGTTGAGTTTTATCTTGTTTTTATAAAGCCCTATGATATGTACCAATCCACAATACATATATGCTTTTTGCAGAGAAAGCTTCTCAGGTAATCTATTTTGAACACCTGAATTGGTCTTATGGCAGGCATGGACAGAGGCGCCATCTATTTCAAGTGCACTTGTTTCCATGCTTCTGAGATTGCCGAAAATCAAATTTGTGATTGTGACCTTGGGTGAAGATGGATGTTTAATGCTTGAGAGAAGCACAGAAGGTGAGTGTACACTTAGTTTCACAATGTAAAAGACAAAGTGCTGTGACAGCAACACTCTTTTAGAACTAAACGTTATTTATTTGCTTTGTGAACTTGCCTTTTGTTTTGTTCTTTAGAGGATCCTGCATCAGAAGAAAAGGATGTAGATAGCTTGTTGGAGTCACTGAAGCAGAGAAAGGATGATAACATAGCCATCCCAACATGTTATGCATCAGTAATTTATAATTTTATATCTTACTGAACTCAAAATTGACTGTCTTTCCATATTACTGAGCTTGATCAGTCTGCAGCAACAATCTCAAGTGAAGGGCTACATGAACTGCCTTTTCTCTTCAAGTATGAAATCATTAATTAAGAAAAAAGAAGCCCACATCAGGCACATTCAGTGCATCTTTCTGGCATTTAATTTAGAGCAATGGGAGAGATTGTAACTTTCCTTTTTGATTCACCATGGTGGTTCTAAAGTGCCACTGTTACTGGGAAATAATATGTTTAATAAAAATGTCTTTGCGATTGTCATTTAGTAGAAAGGCCTAGCTACTTTCAAGGACGTCTTTTAGGTTTACTCTATCACAGGGGATGAAAACATTTTTATGCTAGTTGTCATTCAATAAAAGCATGCTCAGATTAATCGTTATTTTCAAGAATGGAATACCCTTTATCCCATATAGGTATCCTGTATGTGATTGTTGACGGCGATGCCCTCTTGGCATCTTCCAACGTGATTTCACTATTTGGAACAATTTTCTGCCCAATTTGCCCTATTTATTCATGAAGTTTCAAATTTGTGCTCTTTGGTTGGTCAACATGAATGAATGTTTGAAGGTTATACTGCATGTTTCTGAGCCTTTGTTGAACAGCTTGATGTTATTTGGAGCTTTTTAGGAGGATGCTACAGTGGTTATATTTGTGATTTGTTTACTTGATCACCGAATGAAATTATAATTTCATTTTGATGTACCTGTTTAATTTCAGATTAAAGTTACTATGACGTTAACACAATGAATTCTCATTGGGCTAATCACTTCACATCTTTTCCTTCCAGCCACTGACAAAGATAAGAGCAGATGGTATAGGGACAGTGAATGGGAGGTTGTTTGTGGGAACAGCTGAGAAGATACCACCACCAGAACTTGTTGATACGACTGGTGCTGGAGATGCTTTTATTGGTGCTGTTCTTTATGGTAGGTGTAACTGGTGACCGTGATTGTGTGTGCACTTTGAGGTTGTTGTGTTTTAATGTTGGTCTTCCTCGGATTATTGTCTTATATAATATCCCTGTTGTGGATTATATGCTTGTATTAGATTCTAGGTGAACCACAAGCAGTTTTACCAATATTAGATTATGAAATTCACCTGAGACCAGGGATCGAGAACAACATTGTTTCAAAGGAGTAATAAATAGAAGTGACTAGCACAGGCTGACAAGTTATTAGCATGGATTGTGTTCAATCCAGTTCAACTGCCAAGTTGTTCATCCCCTAGACATTATCCCAATCAGTCTGGGATTGACTCGACCTTGCTGGGATCTAGTCTATTACATTTATCAATCTGGTGTATTACAAGGATCTTAAGACCTAATGGCAGTGTCATGTTATCCATCATTTCTACGATTACCATATTATGTCTATTGATACACTAAGATTGCTGTGGCCGTTGAAGAGCCTGGAACTCATCTATGTTCACTTGTTTTTCTCCTAGCTATCTGCGCCAACATGCCTCCCGAGAAGATGTTACCATTCGCTTCTCAAGTGGTACGCACACCTTTTTTTTAACCTAACATCTCCCTCTCCCCCACAAGCCCTTTGTGTGGTTGGGGCTCATTCAACAGGTTATTTTAACGTGGAGTTGATTGCAGGCAGCTGCTGGCTGTAGGGCCTTGGGAGCTCGAACTGGTCTCCCGCACCGCACAGATCCACGCTTGGCAGCCTTTTTACATTAGAGCTCTCATATTGTGTGCACCATTTGTCATTATCCTTTATATTAACTTGTAATCAACTTGGAATTAATGCCCAAAGACCTGTTGATCAAGTTAGGTCAATTAAAGTTGATATTGATTGTCAAATTGACCCAGTAACTCATTGGTATCTCGGTGATCCGATAGTTATCGTAGAAAAGGAGAAGTGTAAACAAACTAAATGAACAAGCAAAGAAACGCTTCCAAAATAGGCAGGCAGCATTTGAGGTTCCACACATTACAGCACGATGACTAGACAGAAACAAATAGGATATCGCAATCAAAACCTAAGCCCTTCTACTATGTTCAAATGTCTATCCCAGTGAATCAGCTATGCCCTACACATAAAGACATGAAATCCTTGCAGCCTACAACAAACTATCAGCCTTTGTAGGCAACCTTCTGAAGAAACTTAAAGCCCTCGGAGGCAACTTGCTCCTGAATTTGGGCGGCCTCATCACATACAGCCCCCACAGAGCCACCACAACCCTGATTGGCACAGCATAGAACCCAACAGCCGCGGACAGGCACATAACCACGAACAAGAAGGTGGCTCTTGGGTCTCTCCAACCTAGCAATGCTTGGAAACGTTCACCTTGAGTAGCCATATCACCAACCACAGTTTGAATCCTCCCTGCCACACTCCTCAGCCTATCATACCTCATCCTGACTGTCTCAGCACTTCGGCTTGTTGGAAAAGAGTCAAATTCTTCATCCAGTTCATCAGAGTAAACACTTGCAACATGAGAAAGCTTAGTATCCATGTGGGGTGGGTGACGTGGTCGTGTCCTGTATCGCCAGAGTCCCACAAATGCCATGTAGAGCAACAGTGAAGGGATAATGAGCTCAGGCATTGCAACCCACAAGAGGAACGCTAAAACAAACAAGGTTGAGTAGACTGGCTTGTGCCAATTGCGCATCGACTCCACCCACCGAGCCATGGCAACAAGAACAGAGAGTACACTTATTAGTCTAGCGAAGTTAGCCTTGCTTCTTCTCATGCTCCACATATGAGAATCGTGATCAAGCATGTACTCCACCACTTCTCGCCCCAGTGGTGGCTCTGCTCGACTAAGCCGTGATGCCACCACATTCATTGCTTGATACCTCATGGCATCCAGTTGGTTCACACTCAATGGTTGCACATAATGCATCTGTGGCAGCAGTGGCAGTGTGTACATGTGCAACATATTAGCCATGTTCGCACAAGAAAACCTAACAGCTAAATGAAGCTCACCCATCTTCTTGACACCAGTAGTGTGAAGCATAAGGAGAGGATAAGAATGTGTATAAACCCTGTCTGATTCAAGGGTTGATAACCGAACTCTAACTTTCCCAATGCGAGAATCACGAGCACCGGCATTGTTAAACACGTTCTTGTCTGCTCGACAGTTATCAAAAACCCCAATAGTGATGACTGTGCAAGGATCAAACACTTCCCAAGTGTACTGCTCGTTCCATTTGGGTGAGAAACTATCAACAACCGTGCGTGTTCTCACCCATTTCTGACCATACTTTGCAACACAGTAAGCATCTATGGACTCCCTTTTCCCTTCCTTGAGTTTTGTTGGCATCAGCCCTGTTGCGCCCAAAATTCCCATCTCAAGAACACCAATGTGAGGCTTCCATAGCTGTTTTGCAGTTGGCCTAACATCGCTGCTATACATTGTGCTCTCATCTAGCACATGGTAGCCCCCATCTAGAGACAGCCTGAGGTGAATTTTAGACCCAAATCTCGTCACAAGTTTTGACTCAACTGCACTGCCAAATTGATTATCAAGATTGAACCACCTAGAAACGACTTGTTTATCATCATGACGCCTTTCAATCGCAGCCACTGGAAGCATAACTCTGCCTACAGCCTCCTCTCGCCCCGGTCCAACACGATCCTCGACAGAAAGGAACAAGAAATCCTCAAATGGCTCTGCAACTACAAACATCAATTCCTCACTCCAGTAAGGATTGATCATACTCCTGTTGAGGTTAGGCCCTGCTATTTTAGTCCTCAGAATCTGGTTGCCCACCTGGACTTTCACAAAAAGTTCTGGGAACCTCATCATTCCCAAACCCTTTTCCCCAGGAACAATATCTTGTGCTTCAATAACAGCCACCCGTAGATACCACAGCTTAGGTGATAGATAAACCTTGGATTTGATCGAGCAAAGCCCCTCAAAATGCACATTTGCTGCCTTTGAATGCCAAGCCTCGGCGAAGGCCTCATCAGCTTGAGTCCCAAACCAAACAGACACCATAAGCTCGCCACCTTTTGACTTGTCCCCTTTCTTGTCTTCCATTCTGTACCATTGCGGTGCTAATTGACTGTCAGGGGGTACCCTTCTAGGAACTTCATTCAAATCAAACCAAACACGGCCCAAGTAATCATCTTTGTTGCCTTGTTTGACAAAAACCTCCACCATTGATGACTGTATGCAATCTTTAGAGAAAGCAAAAACTTGGTCCCATTCCACATTACTTGAGCCGATTACCTTCTTTGTAACCCCCCTATAGTTCCCTAACTTCACCTCCGCCACTACTTCACCACCACCAAACAACATATTATATTTAGCCTTAACAACTCTAACATAAAGATACTGCATTAGCTCAACAAGATCATAAGTTGAACTAGTTTTATCTTTGTTTAAACGACCCCCACCAAGGTGTGGGCTTGTCTCTTTAAGAGAGAACTCACTAGACCCGTTTGAGTGCACACTAATCCCACCAAGACCTGCACCTCCAGCAGGGCCTACAAAGCCCCCTCCAGAACTAGAAACAAGAGAACCAGGACCAAGAGCAGTGGTGGTGACAACAGGTTTAATCCCACCTGGGTTCGTCTCAACAGACTTTGCATTGATATTGTTCTGGCCTTGCTCTTGTGCTTGCTTGTTATTGTTGATGACCTCTTTAGACAACTGTTGCGGTTGCTGCAATATAACTGGATTCTGCTGCTGTATCTTCTTGTTCTTCTTTGAAGAAGTAGAAGATCCAGGAGTACTAGAAACCACCTCTCCATTACCAAAACCCCCAACTTCCTTAACCTCCTCTCTTGCAGAAACATAAAGCTTTAAACTTATCTCTCCTCTTATATGAGAAAACAAGCTTCTTTTATCGAGAGTGTGCAACTGCACCACCTCCTCACCTTGTTTAGCAACACTTGAACCAGAAACTCTAACTTTACCAAGAAAGTTTCTGCTGTTGCTTGACCTCCTCTCATTGAAGACATTAACCTCTATAGCTCTGTAAGAAAGATCTGCAACATCTTTGATGTGAAACACAAGCTTCTGATTCCATATAGGGTTCAAGTCTTTGTACTTGACTTGAGTTCTTAGTCTTTGGTTCTCAAACTCCACCTCCACAAAAGGTGATGACGAGCCTTCTCCATCTTTTGGCATCAAGTTGTGAGCTGCTACCACCTCCACCACCAGCTTTTCTTTGCTGGTCATGGCCATGCTGCTGCTGCTGGTTCTTTCTTTGACTTTGCAAACAGAAAGATACAAACGAAGAATGTAAAGAGAGAGGACAATGGAGACAAACACGATGGCTGGAGGGAAAGCTGAAAGGAGGAGAGGATGTAGAAGGGCAGGCAACAAATATGCTCTTGTTCAAGGTAGTGGACAGTTTTGTGCGAGAAAGAATACTGCTGAGTCCTAGTGCTGACTTGGTGAAGGAAGGAAAATGATTTGGGTTGTGCTACGTTTTCACTACTGTAGATCGTTTGGTATACGAACTAATCATGGATCAATCAAAGCCAACAATGGCTGTGACAGAGTGGTTATAATGGAACCTGCAAGTGCTAACATTCCTAGTCGAAGTGGAAACCTCCCTTCTCAAGCCATTCCCCATGTTTTACGTACGTCCTTTGTTTCCGTTCTAGTTAAGCACTATACAGATTTTTGGCCTCAAGGGTGGTTTTAAAAATAAATCTAAATCGTAATTTGACTAATTTAACTTGGTTGACCTTAATATATTGATTTATTTTAAATATTTTTTCGAAATAATATTATTTTAATTCAAACGGGTTTTATTAATTACTTTGATTATTGCTATTACATTATACAACAACAAGAACAAAGTGAGAAGCAAAAAATATCTTCTTGTTTCTTTACGTACTCAAATTCAAAACAAATTTTAACTAAGAACACCAGTATTGTGCCTTGCACATTATTTAAGAACAGTGGGTCACAGTGGATCAAGAGCCTTTTCACGAAATTAATATGACATAAAATTTGTTTATTAGAACTCATGCGTGCCTATTTGAAAAAGCATATGCAAATTGATATTATAAAACAAACATTCAATGGTGATAAGAGTTAATTTTTAGGGGCCTGCTGCGTGGAAACAGTAGCTTTTTCAAGCGTTTCGAGTAAAGTCTGCCTTGGAAGGAAGGAAATTCAGCAAGGAGTGACAGAATCCTTACAGGGAATCCTTACTTCGGGAGAGGGGGGGCATAGGGTAACACAACTTTTGCTGCCCTGAATCTCGAAGTCCGAGGTTTTAAGTAAGCATTGTCTCTTCCAGACATTTTCTTAGGGGCTTTTTGACAACGTCTGGTCCCTTTGCTGTTTCTTTAGACGCAGGTAACATGGTCCCATGTAATAAGCAATGGCTCTTCTCCTCTCTTATCTGCCTGGAATTTGAAAGCCATTGCTCCTTCTTCTTGTTTGCAACACCTATAGGGTCCCCACTCATTCCATGAAGCGATGTAGAACCACAGCTACTGGTTTGTTTCAAACCAGGATGGGAAACTTTTGAATTACATTACATATACACAAAGTACATGCTAGTAACAAGTAAAGAGAGAGGATTGGTGCTGCCACTGCTGATGATACAGGGCTAGGGCTAGGTCTAGCATTAGGGTTAGGGCTAGGGAGATTGAATTAACTCGTAGATTTACTAAACAAATTGGTTCTCCAGTGAATGCAGACCGATTCACTAAACAAATTGCATCCAAGTATTGAGGAGCGACGTTTTGTTTTCCTGCATGCTCCATAAGGAAAATTCTAGACCAGAGCACCAACCCTAGCAAAACATTTTTTTTATTTTTAGGTTAGCTAGTGTCTGTAAATTATAGTTTCTTTATAATTAAAGTTTTAAAAGTGAGTTTTTAACGATATTTATATATATATAAATAATTATAGTTTATAAAACTTGGTACAATTTAATGGGTCAACAATAGTTCAACCCTGATTCAGATTAAATTTTACTTTAATTTAAAAATAAATTAATTTTGTTTTTGTAAGAAAATACTTGGAATTTTTTTAAAAAATCATGACTTCAATTTACTTATAAACTTACAAGTTAGTGTTTTTAATCTTTGACCCGAGTCTTCGCTCGTGTTATCTCCGAATTAAAATATGGTTTTGACTAACACACTAGTTATTAAATTAGAAAATCATCATACAAAATTAAAATAAATAATGAATTTATTCTGTAACAAAAATAAAAAGTTTTGATAAAATATTATTTTTTAAAATATTAAAGTTCTAAACCGTTATATTTAATTAATATTATAATTCAAAACAGCAACTTTAAATTTGTGCAAGGTAAAAATATGTTATTTGAATATGTTGTTTTAAAACGTGTTATTTTTTTTAAAAATAAATTATTAAGTTAATATTTTTTTAAAAAAATTCCCTCGGTGCAGGGAGGTGTGCCTGCTGTAATCCTATTGCACGGCACAAAAAGGCTGCCACTGCTCGAAATCTCCTGCCTGCATTACTGTAGATTTCAGAGGCCTCACTGTCTGACAAGGATAGATAAAGATAAAATAATGTTTACACGAAGCAGCATCCAACCACTACCGAAGCA
>Ga0325411_1005690_pt1 | contig 13756 bp, 4 predicted proteins | sample PopdelMetagenome_13_FD_206181 | JGI IMG/M metagenome (GOLD analysis project Ga0325411, IMG submission 206181) | Populus deltoides microbial communities from Bellville, Georgia, United States - Xylem-PdIQD-R4 | ecosystem: Host-associated > Plants > Phyllosphere > Stem > Wood/Secondary xylem... | reverse complement strand
AGAGCTATATTAATTATTAAGCTCAAAATAATATATAGAGGTATAGGTACAAGAATAGGCTAAACTCTTATAGTAACTCAACCAAAAATTTCCATTTTAGTTATGGATTGGAGGCTTCTTACTTGCTGGGGTGTAGTCCATCCCAGCTAGTTCATCCACATCATGCAACCCATTTTCTTTTGATGGAAACAGATTATTATGGTCCTTCTTCTCTACTTCATGATTGTTAGCCTCTCGCAAAGTCCTTGCTGCTGGAAATACAAGAGAGAAGGAAACCAATTAAGGAATACTTTACAATATCAGAACTTCACAACTCTTAAAGAACATCAGACATAGAAATATACCTCTAGCACAGGTGGAAACAAAGCAAAGCAGGAAAAAAGCTACGAGAACAAGATGATTGCGTGAAATCTTTGCCATCTTAGGACTTCTTTCTGGTTTAGGTGTCAATCTGTGTAGCCTCTTCAAACTGATGATCTCTTATATAGAGGTAGACTAGTACTTTGATGCCAACATGTTTGGACAATGTTGCAACCGACGGTGACCTAAATTTTTGTAGTAATTCTACGTGAGCAAATGCGGTCTTGTAAGTGTCAAAATCGATGTCTCACTGCTGTTTCATGCTAGCATAGACAAGAGCCTTCTGTTGAAGGCTAGAAATGCATCAGTTCAGGCCTGAGGGGCTCACTTTTAAGTATAATCGGTATTAGGTAGGTGCATTTCATCTTTTCACTTCGTGTTTGTTTTACTTTGTACTAACTCGCTTTAAATTATTATTTTTAATTTAAAACTTTGTTTGATTTTCCGCCACTAAGCTAGTGACTTCATGTAAATCAATATCTAGATGCTCGTGTCCCTTTCTCACAAGAGGTCGAATTTTTCATCCAATTGCTGGTAAAATCGATCTGATAAGGCTACTTTTTCGACCATATATAGTCTTGATACAAGAGACCTGGCTTCAAATACTTTTTGTTCGTAATTAAGATGGATGGATAAATAAATAAATAAAAGCATATTGGTTTGCTGGAGAAAAGGGGTGATTCTAAACAACGATACTTGTTCTAGCTATGGAGGCCTAGCGAGGGCCCCGAGACTCTGCTACTGCCCTAGACTTTCTTTTATTTATTTATTCATTCAAGATACTAAGAAATTTCGCAAACTGGTGCCCAAGGCTGCCAGTGATTCCTTGATGTAGCTGAAAAGCATGATTAGATAGCCAACCCCATAGAATTTAATTGTCTAATTATTATCCTAGCTTCATGCTATCAAATTCATTGTAATAAGAGGAGCACAGGAACTTTGTGCTCACTTTTTGTTGATTATTAATAGTGCAAATCATCCAAACCCTCATGACAATAATCGCACTTTTCTTATTTCTCTTCTTGTATTATTTATTTGTTGTCAAGCTTATAATAGAGAGGCAGCAAATCATAGCGCAGTGGTGGATTGAATTTATTACGCTCAAGGGATAAGGGAACAGCTTCAAGCATGTCAGATTTCTGGGCCCTCGCTCTGCTATACCTAAAAGCAAATACTCTCTGACGTTGCATCACCAATCACAAGGACAGTTCCCCTCAGGCGGCAAATGAAATCTCTGTGCATACAAGTTAGCTAACATGACAGAAGTTAAAAAATGCCTAGAGAACATTTATATCTTGTGCTTACTACCTTTATTTACTTTTGTTCACATGATTAACTCACTGGAGATTTCTTCTTGAACTAATTAATCATGCAGGAAACAAAGCATTGATTAATGGAGGGAGAAAAACCGACATTGATGGAGGCTCCGATGTTTTTCGGATGAGCTGATAAGCAATGTTTGTACAAAAAAATCACGTGGACAATCTGCTTAATGGACCCTCCTTGCCCTCACTATGAGCATACACTAAACATGACTAATCTTGCAGATTAGGAGCACTTAAGACATTGACGTTAACACAGGTGAATTATAAGAAAATAATACGGCTAAATTACAATATTGAGTCGTATCAAAACTTAGAACTCAGTTCTAGTTGATGTATAAGCTATTTACCATGAAAAAAGGTGCGAATTTCGTTCTTGCCGACAGATTCTTGTCACATACACAGTATTGTAGAATTCAGCTTGGCATTTTTGCCTGTGATTTAAATTGTGTTAATTTATTCCATGGTCTTCATTTTGTACTAGTACTTTTTGCACCGTGTAGAATAATTCAGCTTTATTAATTTTAAATCATTTTGATGTATTAATCTTAAAAATAATTTTTAAAAAATAAAAAAAATATTATTTTAATATATTCTACCACTAAATACATTTTAGAAAAGTAACTATAACTCTAGATAATCACTTGTAATTTCTTTCCCAGAAAATTTTGACAGCAACACTGAGATGGCAGCTTTTCAGTAAAGATCTGATGTGCTTTGATCGGACAAGCTATAAATGGAGAGGATCATCTTAATTTTCAAACAAATATTAATTTGGTTGAAGAATCGCCCTTAAAAAATCCAAAGCTTTATTTGACTAGCTATTCAAAATAAACTCAGCACTAAGAATTTCTTGCTTCTTCGTCGTTTAGTTATTGAGAACACTGACCACCTTTTCATTCACTGTGATTTTGCTTGGAATATTTGGATGAGAATTCTATGTAAGTGGAGAATTAGTGGATGTTTTTCTAAGTGTTTAGATGTCATGTTATATTAATGGTCTGTTAATTACTAATTTTTTTTTATAAAAATGCCCGGAAGCTTTTATCTTTATGCACAACTTCAAAACGTATGACTGATCCAAAATAATATTGTCTTCTAAAAAGATACTGTAGATCTTGGTTCTTGCTTTACCTTGATCCTTCATCGTTTTTTTTACTTGATAAAATCCTATAATCATCCGTTTGTATATTTGATATCTGATTTCTGTATATTCGATATCTGATAACATGAATTTATTTGTTTTATATGTTTTTTTATATCTCAATATAATTTTTTTAATCTTTTTTTATGGCTGCCATCTAAATAATCATGTTTTTAATAAAATAAAATAAAAATCATTTCCCAACAATATTCAGCGAGTACCATGTCAAAAGAGTGGGAACAGTGGATGGATGGTAGAGAGTGAAAACTCCTCGAGCGAGTCGGAGTTAAATTTGGGAATGGCCCCGGTGGCAGACTTACACTTGGCGACCATACGGGTGCGGGGGCCCGCAAGGTAACAACCTCGTTATGGTAAATCTCCACCAAATGTCACGGAGCTTCGCCACTGCTAGGAGCAGCAGGGGATTTGAGGGCCCTTGAATACTGAGTTCTAATGATCTAAAATTTGTATTTCACTGTCAGTTGGGGGCCCTTCAATTCTCCTCAGAGACCTAACAATTAGAACCATCCAATCCACACAAGTGATTTTGGCCCACTAAAAAGATGAGAACTGCAGACGTTGGGCTTTTTCATCACTCTATAGGATACGCTTGTCACTTCATCAACAAAGAAAGCAAGCAAGAGTGCCTTTACAACATTAGCTCCGTCATTATATGCCACTTGCCACTTGCCACTTGCCACTTGCAAGAGCTGAGAGGGATGGAGTTTGAGTTAAGAGGAGTTGGTGTTTTTAAAAATATTTTTATTTATTAATTTATTTTTAATTTTAATATATTAAATTAATCTAAAATTTTAAAAATAATTTAAAACTAAAAATATAATTTTTTTAAAAATTACACTTAAACCACGCAACGCAACGACAAACACCACCATTCCATGATCTGATTACTTTATCAAGAAAATAACTTACATCTACCCATAAGATCAGTGATTTCAAATATTACATCTGGATTTTTTCTTTTGATTTTTACAACTTTGGGTGATTAATTCACATTAAATCATGTGAATTTAGAAAAGGTAATTAAATCATCGTCATCGTTAACATTAGAATAACTTTGTTAAAATCAAAATTATTGAGAAACGATATCGAAGTTTAATGGAATTGAACTTGGAATAAAACATGAATTGAAAGTAAATAATGTTCTTACACTTATAATATGGTTGTTTGTATCTAAATTTTCCTTGAATTTGTTGACTTAGTGACCATTAATGACAACAATTTCTGTTCACAAATCATGCTTCAATCAAAAAGCTGGTCTGTCATCGAGACAATATAATTGACAATGGGGGCTGCATGTAACCCAAAACCATGACCAACCTCAAGATATGGAGACTAGGTGGGAAGCTTGTGACCACTCTCCCGTAGCTGTTGAGGGCCATGCCCCATTCTCCCGATTGAACTCCCGCGTCGTCGAGTCGTAGGGAAGACGACCCTAAGCAGACTGGCCGGCATGATTAGACGCTAATCACCCCTAATCAGCCTTGAAAGTGAGCCTATGAGAGGGCGACTGGTACTAATATGTCATGGTCTGGCACAAGTCGGGGTGTTGGAGCCCATGGTCCATCACGTGCCATTCACGATGAGCTGGGAAAGAGCAATGGTGATTAACACGAGATGGGGATATCAGGTGTCGATTGCTTTGCTTTTTGGACTCATTTGGGCCCTTCGTGGTTTTTGGACATAAGGAAAGGGTGCGAGAAGCAGTCACAATAATGTTGGCTCCTGCTGGGTTGTAGTTTTAGGTCCATGTCAAGATTTCTGGCATTTTACTAGTTATTATTTTCTGGCGCTGCTGGGACAATTTGAGAGGTACAAGAAGGGTGCAAGATCACATGCCTGTGTTGCTCATTTACACTCCATTGATGTGGACGAAGTTAGGATGGCCTAGCAAACCATGGCCAGGGACTTTCTTTTGTTTTCTTTCTCACTTACGTTGAAATCTCCTCGTGTCAAAGTTGGTGATTAGTCTCCGTTGTTAAGGCAGAGTTAATTGAAGAGTGTACTTGGCATTACAGCTACAATATTGTTTGTTTAAAATTTAAATTTGTTTTTGTTTAAAATTATTTTTTAATGTTTTTAGATTGTCTTGATGTGCTGATATTAGAAATAATTTTTTTTATAAAATAAAAAAATATATTATTCTAATGCATTTCTAAACGAAAAGCACTTTGAAACATAACCTCCACCACATTCTCAAACAGGTATGAAAATACCTTTCGTACTCCAAATCAAAATTCATCGACATTAACATAAGGATTGTTTCACATGTTATAGAGTATAAAATTCAAAGAATGTTTGACTACTCGGGTTAAAACAAGAACTTACTATTTAAAAATTAGCAGGGCTAATAAATAAATATATAAGAAGAATGGATAGCTTGTTTTATGTTAATGGAACTTGGCTTAAACGGGCAGCCCTGTCCTTAAATCATGGGCCTTGACTTAAGCCAAGCGGACAACCTCGTCCGCTAAGTTGTTTGGGCCTTGTCCCAACAACAAACCTCTATGTTATTTGGGTCTCGATCCATCCCCCAACTATTCTAGGACCGAATCCCAATCCTATGTAAATTCTTAGGAAGCCCAACATTGAAAGACACAATAATACGGTGTTGACCTTTGAGAGGTTAGTGTTGTGTCACTCAATTGCCCGTTTCAAAAGCAATCACAACCTATAAGTTTTTTCACAGTTTAACTCCTGTACAAATCATGTAATTGGTTTGCGTCTTGGTAAGAAGAATATTCTTCTATTCACTTACCATAACCCACATGATCAAATCATTTTATCAGTTGTGTACATAGTATTCTTGTTCTTATTGATTAGGGAAAACAATATACAACGACAATATAATGGCTTTCTCTTTTGAGGATGCATGTAAGCTACCATACTCTTCATCAAGTAAAACACATGATTTTCAGCGGCTAATGGGTATAAATATCCCAAGACATACTCACATAGGATCATCAGAAAACATATCATACAACCCACAACCATCATAATATACACGGCCTACACCCTTCATTCTTGTTTTCTTTACTATACCACATTTCTCTTTTACAATTGTTAACTTAAGCATTAGGGGATCTTCTATCCTGATAGAAGACTTGTTTTGCAGAACAATAAAGGATAACAAAACCCAAACACCTTATCCTAAAGGCAACCATGGAAAACCTAAAACCAATTTGAAGTTTTAATGACTTTATTAATGATTTTGATTATAGGGACCTTGAATAAAAGCTAGTTCATTTTTATTTTACACATCATCCAAAAGTTCTTTCCATAACTGATGAGTGCTTATTGATGTTGTTGTAGCTATACAACAACAACCTCGCACTCTTCCACCCTCTTTACAGGCGATACAACATCTAACTTTATTGTATGAACTATTGAGTGCACATAAACAACCCTAGTTTTTGAAGGAATAGGGCAGGACGACATACAAACAAGTAGAAACGAGAATACTCATACTCTAACCCTATAAAAGAGCCACCCCCTCCATGAAGAATGCTCTCAAATTGAATGCTCCATTCATGAACTCCAAAGATTAAATAGTAGAACCTCAATAAATCTCAACCACAAGAGTGATTTTCGCTTTAGATCCCTCTTCAAGTTTCACTCATATGCTTTTTACAAAAAAAAAAACCATGATGCAAGATGAAATCAATAATGATACAAGTTTCTGGAAAGGAATATCACCCCAACTAAATGAAATATTTTCTACTTTATTATCGAATGCTGCACTCCTATCTCTTCAATGATTGCAAGTCCATCAAGATCAACTTAGAGAAATATGATAACCTTACAGAACAACATTCACATATCAAAATAAAGTTTGTAACATAAAATAACAATGTTATGTGTAAAGTTTTCCCAACAACATTCCAGGGATTTGCTCGAGTATGGCGTCATAATCTGCGGCTTGACTCTATCCTTGATTTTGGCAATTTCTATGCAAAACTCACTTCTCGCTTAAGCATAAGTATACCAAGTAAAAAAGGCATAACTAGGCTCTTCGTCATCACACGAAAAAAAAAGACAAGACCATTGGAGCATATCTATAAAGGTTTAACAAGAAAATGTTTAATGTGAAAAGTCTACTCGAATCTATTGCCATGAAAGCCTTGATTAGTAGAGTTTACAACTATTCTTTATAGAAACAATCGTATACTCTTCCTGACTAAAGTCTTCTCAAAGTGAAACGTGTAATGAAAAACCATATTCGAATACAAAAAAAGTGAGCATGATAAGATAAGAACACCTTTGTTTCTAATATAAAAAAAAGAGCTAAACCTCTCAAGAGCTATCGATCAACCTTAAGGTATCTAAAAGGAACATATAAGGATCCATTTATGTTTGACTAACATTTCTAAGTTCATGATTAGACCTCTAACCACCACTCACATCAAGGTATTAACTACCATTAAGAAAAAATAATTTATGGAATACCCACCTATAATGAGCGACACAAACACATGGAAACCTAATAAAAAATTTTCTTTCCCACCGTGAAAATAGGCATGACACCAAGGATAAGTATGCCATAAAAAAAGAAAGAGAGAAACTTATTGCTAAGAGTTACCTCTAATAATTTGTTAAGAAAATGCAACCCTAAAAAAAGGTCACCACATCCATTATTCATTGTCCGAGATTAAATAATCTTCAAAGATTGTATTGAGAAAAGTCTTGTGAACTTTTTAATGAAGAATTATTTTTCCTCTATATGTTTTTCTCCAAGGTATTATTAATCTCCATATCTTTAAATGAAATCTTTATATAAAATCTCAATGTCTCTTACAAAATATCCATATAAAATCTCCATATCTTCGATGAAGTCTCCACTTTTCCAAACAATGAGCTCTCAAACATTCTTCATGGCAATTTCTCTATTTATCCTCTATTATCATTGTCACATTTCTTATTATAACAACACTTTCATTGTCACAAAGCATTCTTAATATTATGCCCTATAGCTTGACAAAAAAAAGTTCATGAGCCTTTTAAATTGTATATAATTTCAAAGACTCTAGGCAATTGATGGACTAACACACAAGAAAGTAATGGACAACTTGTTATCTATTAATGAGACTTGGCTTAAGTGGATCTTTAAGATATGAGCCTTAGCCCAAGCCAAGTAGACAACCTTATCCGCTAAACTGTTTATACCTTGCTCAATAACAAATTGTTATGTTATTTAGGTCTTGAACCAACCCTTTAACTATTTGAGAATCGATTTTTAGTCCCATATAAATTTTTATAAACCCTATTATTGACACACCCAATAATATAATGTTATAACCTCTTAGAGGTCAATGTAACGCCATCCAATTACCCATTTTAAAAAGAATTGTAGCCTATAAGATTTTTCATAGGTTAAATCATATATCAAATCACTTGATTGATTTGTATCTTGGTTAGAAGAATATTATTCTATTCTCCTAACATAACCATCATGATCAAATCATTTTATTAGTGGTGTACATGGTCTTTAGATTCTAATTGGTTAGGAAAAATGATATATAATGGCAACACAATAATTTTTTTCAATGAGAATATAGGTAAGCTAGTCTACTATTCTTCCTGTAAAAAATGTGATCTCAATGGCCAAGGGGTATAAATACACCAGGACATTTAAAACAAAGGATCGAGAGAGAACATATTACACAACACATTACCATCGTGACATTCACCCTCCAACACTCTTTGTTTTTGTTCTCTTTACTATATCATATTTACCTCTTATAATTTACTAACTTAAGCACTAAAGGATCCTCTATTTACCTAATGAAAGTCAATGCAGTGACGTCTAATTGCTCATTTAAGAAGTAATTATATCATATAAAATGTTTCATAGGTTAACTCCTGTACAAATCACTTGGTTGGTCTTCGTCTTGGTTAGAAGAATACTTTTCTATTCGCCTAAAAAAACCCATACGATCAAATCATTTTATTAGTTGTGTATATGGTCTTTTGATTCTAATTGGTTAAGAAAAATGGTATACAATGGCAATACAATAACTTTCTCCAACGAGAATATAGATAAGCTGCCCTACCTCATGTAAATACACCAGGCCACTTATATAAGAGATTATGAGAGAACATATCACACAACACACGCTACACCCTCCCACACTTTTTGTTCTTGTATTTTTTTTTACTATACTTTATTTACCTGCTATGATTTACTAACTGAAGTGTTAGAGGTCTGCTATCATGATAGGGGACTTGTTTTGTAGAGAAATCCAGAACAAAAAAAATCTAAACACCTCATCATAGAAATAATTGTGAAAAATCCAAATTCAATTTAAAGTTTTTACGATCTTTCAAATTTTTATAATACCAACCAACATGGATGAAATTTTTATGGCTGAGATGACAATTTGATAATTTCCATCTCAATATTGTTCTGTTATCACACTATACAAATAATGAACTCACCACTTTTGTTTTTTTTTATTTAGGGATAAAAGCTAAGATTCATGGTGCTTTATAAAATGATCTATCCTCATAAAATATAATTTTTATATTTTATTTTAAAGATTGTATTAAAGTAACTTTATATCAAATCTAGTTATGGAGGCATTCAAACCCATGCTTATACAAGAGATAACCAAATCCAATATGTTATATTCATATTTTAATATATATTTTATTAATGAAACTAACTTAACTTTTGAAAAAAACTAAATTAAATCTTAATATGAAATTTCAAAATAATTTTGTTTTCCAACTAAAAAACTTGCTATGTGCATTGTGATATAAAAAAGAAAAAAGAGGGGCCTTTTGCCCCCTTTTCTCTGTTTTCCTGTATCCCACGCTTATTCAAAGACAAACCAAACCAAAAACACACACACTCTCTCTCTCTATATGGTTTTGAACGTGGAATCTAATAATCCTCTCCGATGAAGAAGAAGAAGAAGAAGAGAAACAAAAAACACCACTCCCATCTCTCCCTCAAAAAACCCCAACCCGACCCCACTCAAATCTCCCTTTTTCGTTCCTGAGACTCTCATGCCCGATGTCTCCATCGTAAAATGCACCCCCCCTCAATTTTGATCATAACCTCCTCTCTGGTTAGTTAGGGTTCTTCCTAATTTATGAATTGAATTATTTTGTTTTTTATTTGCAAGTAATTAGGGCTCTATTTTCTATTTCGATATGCGTTGTGCTTAAAGTAAGTTGAATATGTGTCTGAATTTACCGATTTACATTTTCTTAACAATTAACATCGAGTTAGATACATGATTGGCCCAAAAAAGAAAGTTTTAGCAGGGAGCAGATAGCTAACACCATGAAATAGAAAAGGAAAACTAAAGTTAACCCTGACGAGGAAAACAACACAGATGAAGCAGTGGCAAAAAAGGAAGAAAGCATTCACTTAATGGAAGAAAAAAAGCTAAGAAAGAAGTAGGTATTTTAGTGATGTTACTGTACTTGTATAGTATATCAGTTTATACTCGAAAGTTGTCTAATTAAATTCTGTTGTGCAGCAAGAGAAGTTGTAGGAAGCAACTCTAAAGGCTCAAGCGGCAGAGTTGAAAAAAATGGAGAAAGAAATGCAAAACTGAGAAAAAGGGAAATTTACACTAAATTATATTGTTGATGAATTTTACTCTAGATTAATTGAGCATGGCTAAGTTGGAGGTAAGTTTCTCCTTTTCTTTTCCAAATTTTCCTCTAATATTTCCGTATATTGGTTATGCTAATATATAGGCTTATGAACTTTTTACTTTTTTAGTATAGGACTTGTGCTTACCAAGCTTGCTGATAAGGGCCTTGTGTATTGCATAAATAAAATCCAGTTGAAAGCTCTGTACTGTGGAATTGCATAAATCAATTCCCTTTTATCTTCTAGAGGGAATTGCAGTCATCATCATTTACCTTCCAATCCATATAATTGTTCCACTTAAGGCAGAACACTGCTCTTTTGGCTGCAACTGACATCTAAAACCTTGACATTTCAACTCTTTAGTTTTTTTCCTTAAAGAATTACAGCCAGATAAAATGAAATTCAGCCCATCATCCTAGCCAAGGCATAATTTTCTAAGCAAGAACCTTGAATTGGTTGCCCGTGGCCTTTAACTGAACCTTATAACTTGAACAGATTTGGCTGAGCCCTCTACGTATCTTTACTGACTGGTAAACTAAAGAGAGAGAGAGAGCCACATCTTGAACCCCACTTCGAAGCTGCTGGTAAACACAAGAATCTGCAATCCCTTATCCTTGTAATCAGTAACCCAAGCGCTCCTGACTAGAGTCAGGATGACTTATGGAACCCAGCCTTAAAAAACTAATCTCCAGATAGTCATCTCTGTTTCTCAACTCAGCATATACTTTGGATGAGACCGCTCAAGTAGTTAAGACTATTTTCTGTACCTTAATGTCCTCGCCGAGTTAAAGCCTTTTTTATTGTTAAATGTGAATACACAACATGAAAACATTGTCTTAGACGCCCTTTTATGGGGTCTATGGGTTTGCTGAGATCCTTGCTGTTGAAACCATGTGACTTTCTAGGCGTGATATTTTCAGGTTTATGTGTTGTGTTACTAGATAACAAAGAAGTTGCAGGATTGTTTAACAGCATCATAGATGAAAACTAAGTTGTCTGTTGTGTGTGCCGAACACTTTGGCAGCTAGAATGCCTTGCCAAACTAAATCAACGTTGGCTTCAGGCAACAGTAATCTGTTCCAGAGCAAGAGTGACGCCCTGCTGCCAGAAATGAGACAGTCCGTAGAGGAATCATTTGAGCTAATCACCATATTCATATACATTAAATACAGTTGCTTCTATCTCGGATAACCTTTTTAATGTCGGCTTCATCCAAAAAGAATGTTGTTTTATTGTGTAGCAGTTTCCATCTCTCTAGCGTTCTCGTTTACTTGATAAATATGCTGTCATGTTCGGTGTTGCCGTGTTAAAATATAAATTTGTGATTGTAAGGAAGCTTGAACTATCTAGTTCAGGGTTTTTTGCTATTTCTTCGTGTTTATTATTTGATAACGTTACGGTATTGTATTGCATTCTGACTTGGATGGTGACATTGTATTAATGGAAAGGAGCAGTCCAAGCAGAAGGAAAATGATAATGGTCAAAGATTTCCATCAGTTGAAGAGGTCACAAAAAAAACTTGAAGTGCATACAAGTCTAATAACTTCCTGTATGGCGATACAGATGTTTGGAAGGCATTATGGAGTTTAATATATTTCAAACTTGTCTGCCAGTACTGGCAAAATTAACCGCATATTTTGTCAGGGTACGTTATAGGCTGTACACAGATGAAGCTGAACTTGCTGATCATTTCACTTGTTGAAGATCACACACACACACACACACACACAAATGCAGAAGGCAGGATACTTGTTGCCATCATTAGAAGATCATCCTAGAACTATGAGATTATAATCACAATCAATTAGCCTAATATTTAGCCTAACTAATAGCTATTTTAGAATATGAAATACAACTCATGCTGACAGAATAGGAAATACTATTCATGCTGACACCCCCTTCAAGTTGGAGCATAGATATCAATCATGCCCAACTTACTAATTGCTTAATGGAATGCTCTTCTCAAGACTGTTTTCATGAGTATACCACTAACTTATCTTCATAGAAAACAAATGGAAATTATATGATTTTTTGCTTAAGATTTTTTTTTAATAAAATGATAATTAACTTTAACATGTTTTGTATGATCATGTTGAACCAAATTACATGTAATTTTAATGGCAGCCTTATTATCACAGTGTAAACTCATAGGCTTCTCATAATCAATTTCTAGATCTTGTAATATATTTTTAACCCATAACAACTTGCAAATACCATGAGTCATGCCCCCGTATTCAGCTTCCGCACTTGATCATGCAATCACCTTCTGCTACTTATTTCTCCAAGTTACAAGGTTACCTTCTACGAAAGTAAAGTAGTTTGATATGGACCTCTTATCAGTCTGATTTTCTGTCCAGTCAGGATCTGTATGTCCTTTGATTCCACGAACCCCCTATTCTTAGAGAATAGCAATCCTTTTCCTGATGCACTCTTCAAATACCTCAAGATCTGATACTCTGCATTCATATGTGCTTATGCATGCATGAACTGGCTTGCCATATTTACTGCATAGGCTATGTTCGGCCTTGTGTGTGATAGATAGATTAGTTTCCCAACTAATCATTGATAACGCCCCTTGTCTGCTGGAACCTAATCTTTATACCCTCTAAGTTTATGGTTCATCTTTATAGGTGTCTCTACAGGTTTGCAAGCTAACATTCCAGTCTTAGTTAACAAGTATGTCACTTATTTTTGTTGTGATAAGGAAATTCCAACCTTAGATCTAGAGACCTCGATTCCTAAGAAGTATTTAAGTCGATTGAGATCTTTCATTTCGAATCTTGATGCCAAATATTTTTGTAATTCTCTTCTCTTATCTCTTATCTGGATCATGTCTTGACAAGACCATACCATCCACATATACAATCAATGTTTTTACCTTCCCTACTTTGTGTTTTATAAACAAAGTGTGATCTTAATTACTTTGCTTATAGTCAAATTCCTTCATTGTGGAGGAGAACCTTCTGAACCAAGCCTGAGGTGACTGCTTTAGACCATACAACGCCTTCTTCAATTTACACACTTCAATTTCGCTTGAAGACTTGCATTTAGCTCCAGGTGGTAAGTCCATGTAGACTTCTTCCTCTAAATCTCCGTTGAGAAAAACATTCTTAACATCTAATTATTGTAAAGGCTAATTTTGATTTCATGCTATGGACATAAGAATACGGATGGTATTAATTTTGGCAACCAGAACAAAGGTCTCTCGATAATCCATTCCTCTTTGCAACTAACCTTGATTTATTCCTATCGATACTACCATCGACTTTAAATTTACTATAAACACTCATTTACACCCAATTGTCT
>Ga0325411_1005685_pt1 | contig 13764 bp, 9 predicted proteins | sample PopdelMetagenome_13_FD_206181 | JGI IMG/M metagenome (GOLD analysis project Ga0325411, IMG submission 206181) | Populus deltoides microbial communities from Bellville, Georgia, United States - Xylem-PdIQD-R4 | ecosystem: Host-associated > Plants > Phyllosphere > Stem > Wood/Secondary xylem... | reverse complement strand
AAAAAAAAAAAAAAGTACCTATACCCAGGCTTCAATAACAAAACAAAAAACTAGATGGTATGATTTTACCTACTAATTAAAACCTACCTCTATATCTTCCTTTAATTAAAGAGACTGAATATGACATTTACCGTCCAAAATCGATCAATTATTAGGTAACGACATGCAAATTGCAGTATTATATAGATGCCTCATGCCACCTCTTCTCATCTTCATGCCACTAGCTGCAGCTGGCTGGACAGAAAAAAAAGAAAAGAAAAGTACTTACTAAAGAAAAAAAAGTGAAAAAGTCGGTGATGAGCAGAAGAAATTATAGCAGGTGGATATTATTAATAGACCCATCATGTAAAAAGAGGGCGCACAGGTGATGAAATCTCCTCCCATGCCTTTTTTTTTTCTTTCTTTTTGGATCTGGTTGGATGCGGGAAAGAAGAAGAAGAAAAAAAATAGTATTGGTGAGGGGAAGGTGATGGCATGTGGGCAGCCATGATATTCCACGGTCCACATGAGCTGAAGAAAAAGGTATCTTATATCCTGGTCTTGCTAGATGGGAAGATTGCATGCTTTAAAATGGGATTTATATGAGTAACTTAATAGTGATGATGTTAGCCATGGAGCGATCCAAGGCTTTGCTGGCTCTCAAAGAATGATTAAATTAGCGAAAAGAGCAAAAAGACGAAGGCTTTCATTAGCAGTGATGTCTTGTTAGTTGAATACAGATGATGGGTGCTCATGACGTTTAACTAGAGATCAAGCATCATTGATTGAGAGAGAGAGACATATATATTTGTTTGAGGACGAGAGGATAGAGATGAGCTCCGGTTATTTTTGCATTCAATATAAATTTATTTAGTTTACATTTTTTAACTAATTAAAAAATTCTTTCGAGAATTAAAAATTAACGATTACATAAATTTTTAAAATTTATAAAACTTGAATTATTAATCTTTAAGATTTATGAAACTTCAACTACTATTCTTGTAAAGTAAATTATGAACAACAATCCAGTCAAGTAAAGTAAAGTTAAACTACAACCCAGTCAGGTAAAGTTATGTGAGGCCTTTGGTTTGGTTCTATATTTGCTGTGAAATCCCAGCCTCAGGATTTGAATACATGCAGCAGGAATATTAGGACAGTACAGCTAATGTCAAGCCCACCGAATCCAGCAACAAAATTTATGGATCGGCATGTTGTTTCCTGTCGAGATCACTCTATCGAAAATATTTTAGCATATCTTTTTCGATGCTCTCCCCCGACTGCTTGGCTCGTATATAGTTTTTAAGCAGGCGATTCTTATTCTGATTTGACCGACAATACATGCATTTTCATTAAATTCATCCCATTTGCATTTTCATTGAGCATAACAATTTTAACTTTATCGAAAGGCATGTCCCGACCAGAATTCTTGAAAACTAAATGGGGATAAATTGTTTTTCAAATTTCGTTTTTTTCTCTCTCTCGACTTTCCAAGAGATTGACAGACAAGAATCCTGAGATATTCTCTGTATCTTGCAATGTTTTAAAAGTTATTGCCTAACAAAATGGTCCACTGGTTTAACAAGGACAAGTCCACTGGTTTTTTTAACCAGCCATCACACGTGAAGACCGTGCAACTATGGAATTGGAATATTTGTTGCTAATCAAATATTTTAAATAAAGCAAGATCTCTTTCAAGTTGATGAAAACTTCGGCACGCCTGCTCGCCTAGTTTGGCCTGGATTATTGTCTTGGATTGTTAGAATTCCACACTATCTGACGAGAAAAGGGACCGTGAAACAGAACTTTGCATTCCTGAACTGGAGGCAAAAGACTTTATGGCAACAGGTTGTGCCTGGTCCATTGTTTGAGAGCCACTGCATTTGACCTCTTACTGTTGGCCTAGCAGTTAAGAACTCGCTTGAGATGGGTGGTTTAGGTCTTTAGCTTCCTGGGTTTGATTCTTAGTGCCGCTAGCTGCAATTCCGAGCCATTCGCCCGGGCCTTGCCATGTGATTCACTGGTTAATGGATTAAATGGGTTCTCATATGGTTAACCCAAATTTTTTATCCAATACTCATTAATTTTTTTTACTTCAAATACTAAAATAAATACAATTAACTAGTCAAACTTAGACCGAAAGAAAATTCTTACTGAACAACATCAGGTCTAAGGAGAATCATAACCTCATTGGTTTTTAAAATCTATAGAAAAAAAAACATATAATTCGTGTAACACAAGTTTTTTTAAGCATTATTGTTCGGAAAATTTAGAGTTTTTTTTTAACAGTAGTGCTCACTCCTGGTGGGAATAGTGTACGTGCCGGACAAAGTTCTTTTTGCATGTGCATTCCACAGACTATGACTATTCACCATATAACTTGCAGTTGCAGGTAGGATAATCACCATGTAGCTAGCTGTTGGGGTAATCTATTAGTAGCATGTGCTGTTTGCTTTTTCACTCGGAGTGATCATATGCTATGTATTACGGGCTGTTTCCTCCATGGAAGCAGCAGATTTATAAAAGAACGTCCTGCAGTTTACGACTTTATGCATCCGAGTTCCTTTGGATACATACTGGCTTACCTCTCTTCAACGTTTTTTCCTTTTCCTTTTTCTTTTCGAGCAACTTTTTCTACGTTTTTCTTTTCGACGAAGCAAGGGCGGACAGCTTTGGTAAAGTCCTAGCTCATGGATTGAACTTTAGCTTTTAGTAAAGTCCATGCTGCTTGGAATTTGAGGCTCGTTTGAATCCGAGCATGGAGGACTGACTTCACGGACCAATGAGAAAAGGAGTAGCATGGCTTCCACTGATCAAGGAAGCCAGCCCCTTTTCTTACAGATAATATGAAAAAGGCCCGGTTAATTTGTAATGTACATTTAGGTTAAGAATTTGATAAGTGATCCCAGAGGTAAATTTGAGCATGGATCCCAAAATTGTCTTGAGTTCTGAACTTTGATATCTGGGTAATTAATCAAGCTTAAGCCCGTCGTCTTTTCTTTCTTCGAGTGTTCTTATTTAGCTCCTTAGGCCTGGTGCTCGTAGGTAGAAATAGCATGCACGCTTCATGCCCCTACTGCCAACTCCCTAGTAATATTCACGGTATTTTTAGGTTATACTAGTTTGAATTTCCGTGATATGCTACTGGGGACTCGAAAAAATTTATATGTAAAAATACTTTTAGGTCTTAATAAATTTTTTAGCTTTATTATTAAATTTAAATATAAATGTTTTTTTTTGTAAAGATAATTTTTTTTATTAGAGTATTTCTGTTTATCTTAACCAATATAATGTTTTTAACTAAAATTTTTAGTTATATTTAAAATTTTTTTTATTGTTATTAAGGAAAATTAACAAAAAAAAATATCAAAGTAGTTTTTCCATGTTTTGTGTGTAGTTGAAAGCTAAAAAAAATCATAAATGTGATAAAATCAAGTTCAAAATTAATTTAAATATTTTAATAATATAAAAGTAATTTCAATAGAATTTTCATGAACAATTTATTATTATTGTTATTATTTTTTTGTCTGATATGTAATAATTGAAAAAAAATTAAATTCAATTGAAAATTTATAATAGTATTTAAGAAAAATATTAAAATTAAAAAGTAAGGGAACTGGATAAAAAAAATTATACCTACAAAAAAAACACGTGGAAAAAAAGAAGTCACCAACAAGATAAGCACTGTTTATTATTATCATTATCATTATCATTATTATTATTGGGGCAGATCCTGTTTTTTTTTAAGAAAATGGTTTAAAAAATAGTTGCGCCTCACAGAAATTGAACCCACAACCTCTGGACTCAATTTTCTTGAAACCAATTGGATATCCGAATCCTTGGTGGCTTGAACGCTAGAGAATGAGAAGTTTCCAGGAGAGAGCATTTTTTTTCTTAATTTTTTTTTAAAATTTTTGATATCAATAAGAAATACTAAATAAAATATGAATTTAATATTTTTTAAATAAAAATACTTTAAAAATATATATAAAAAAACAAAAACTACGCCTGTCAAAGTCCATGCCGCATGGGAAGTGGAGGTTCATTTGATCCATTACAGAAGGGATAAATAGAAATGTCAAAGCAGGCTTTCACGGCCCATGCGGAATCCTGGATTAGGCCTACCGTCTAGGCAAGGGCATTAGTGGATCAGCGATGCCCAAGGCAAATCAAGTAACATTGGTATGCCATTAAGAAGCCCATTTAAATTCTGATTCCTGAGAAAGTGAAAAGGCCCATTTAAAATGATATTGAAGCAATAATATCATTTTAAATTTTATTATATAAAAAAAGTTAAAATGAATCTATTTTTAATATTTTTTAAATTAAATAAACTTTTAATCAGATAAATCAAGTGCTTCTTTAAGCGGAGTCAATTAAGTGAAATCAAATCATTAGGTACCTAGTGATAAGAGCGAGTTTGAGACTTTGCTTCTCTTTTGATTTTAAGTTCGAGTTACATGGTTGTTAATATGATGACATCTGGAGATTTATATAATTATTAACTTTATAATTCATGAAATTAGTCAATGTACATACAAGTTAGCTCAGATATTCATATTAATAAAAATATAAAACCACTCAAACTAAGTGTTGATTTTTTTTTAAACCTTACCCTGGGTACGAATAACTATAATTTTTTTATTTGAATTTCATGGCTCGATGGTATTAATGTAATAACGACAGAATTAATTTCAAAGTGATTTTAAGTTAGAAAACATAACAGTAATTTCTTAAGTTCCAGAAGAAAACGTTACCGTTTCTTATAATCCTTGACATGGTTATTAGTTAATGTTTCTTTTCTTCTTATTAACCAATTAAAAACTTTTGAAAGTATAAAAAGCTCATCCAAAGCTGACTGGGAGACACGTGGTCCTTCCCCTTCTTGCTTTCTTACCTTGAGGCTAGATCTTTTAGTTTCACTTCTTCTCTGCGAGAAATTAACAGGCCTCCGTGTCTTTACAATCCTATCTCTAATTTCTCTCTTAATTTTCTGTAATGTAAGTTCAAGATTCTTGATCTTGTTTCGTTGTTTTTCTTTTGTAATTTCTTTAATACTCTATGTGTTATAGGTTTTTTTTTAGTATAAGTTAAGATGATGGTAAGAATCTCCTTGTTTTTTTCAAAAACCCGATCTTGTTATCTGGTTTTTTGATCCGATTCTGCTATATGTCGTTTATCAATGAGGAAGCTATATGTATACTGCATGGCATTGTATAATCTGGAAGCAACGCATGCTGTTTCTCTTAGAAAGAAAGATTCTTTTGATGTTTAGAAATGAACACAGTTTGCTGAATTGAATTTACCTTCTCTGGTTTGTCAATGAGGCTGATTCGTTGTCTTGGTTTCTCTGATCTCAAATGTAGTTCTCGTAAATCAAGATTGAAAGCAAAACCAATGGTGAAAGATACAACTTTTTATGACATTTTGGGGGTTAGTGTCGATGCGTCATCGGCAGAGATCAAGAAGGCTTACTATCTCAAGGTGAGCTTAAGCTTTCAATGGAAGTAGTTTCTATCTCGTGGATTAGCCACAAGGTTTATAGCTTCGATCCTATGGGCGGAAAAAAAATAATGCACTTAAGTTGTACTTGTAAGAGGGCTGTGAATTTCGAAATATGGGCTTAATTTGCAGCTACAAAATTTTTGTTTTTATCATGAACATGTGAAAGCGCTTTTTTTTCCTGCTCATTTACTCAGATTCTTGAGTGTGGTTTTATGTGTTCTGTACAGGCAAAAGTAGTTCATCCAGATAAAAACCCCGGTGATCCAAAAGCTGCAGATAATTTTCAGGTTAGCTAATAAATTTGATCATCGTTGAAGACTATATCTTGGTTATTGTGGCATAATCTAGTGCTAGTCAGTTATTTGTCGTTTTGAACAAATAATCCTATGGTAGAGTTAAGTTGTATTGATATTCAACTGTACTGCAGAATGAGGAAAACCAAGTTCTAATGTCTATTACAATTGTCATTTATTTGGACCTAGTGTGCCTCCTTGCTTGGAAAATCAGAGCGCATTGCCTTTTCATTTCATTCCTTGATGGTTATGAAAGGCGTGAGCGTATAAACAATGGAAGAAGACATTTATCTGTCAACTTTCATCTGTTGTTGAGCTTCTGTGTGCTTATTTATTTGCTATGATACATGTTTTTAGATACTTGGTGAAGCATACCAGATCTTAAGTGATCCTCAGAAACGTGAAGGATACGACAAGTATGGAAAGGAAGGAATAACAGAGTAAGTTTAAATAATGTAAAACGAGATTGTAAATTTTTCTACTATAAATTGCTTGCTATTATTCTGCTACTGAAACTTCTTCGGGGACTTTCTGGAACACAACATAGAGGAACACTTTTAGTTATAGAAATATTTCATTTTGCTAAGATGCTGATTCCCTTAGTTTTTAATCGGAAGTTGATGAAGATTGAATGCAAAATCAGGTACACGCCTTTAGTTGCAGGAAAATAGAAGGTAGGATGTTTCATTATAAAAACAGCTCCAAATATGCTTGCATTTTAGTCGATTAATCCTAGTGGAATTAAATTTGTTAACAATAAAAAAAAGGAAATGAAGCTTAAATACATGCTACTCAGGTTAAAATATAGAAGTTACAGAAGATAAATTGAAGAAGAAAATGATAATCTTTTTTCTCACGATGAAGAAAAACAGTTGGATACAGCCAGTTTGGGACTTGCACACTGCCAAGAAGACCACATTAATCCATTCAATATACTTGGCCACTGACTTGTTCAATTCCAGGGCTCTAACCGATTAGCCGAATACTAATTTTATCAGGGAATGACCTGTCCTTTATCTTGCACTAATATTGTGTTGTAATGGGTCCCTCTGTTAATCATTGTTGTGTTTCTCTTTTAATCTTTGTTTCATTTCCCACATCTTGTTTAATCCAGAAGAAATCATGAGAGATACTTTCTTTTCCAGGGAAATCATGTTGGATCCTTCAGCTGTCTTTGGAATGCTATTTGGGAGTGAATTATTTGAAGATTATGTTGGTCAACTTGCACTGGCTACATTATCATCTTTTGAAAATGAAGATGACATACAGGACAAGGAAATGCAACAGCAGAGAAATCAAGAGAAGATGAAGGTATTTTATTTACTAAAGTCTTTCAATGTCAGCGTTTGGTGCACTCCATTAAAGCCCGTGTCTTTTTTTTAAACAACAGGTGCTGCAGAAAGAGAGAGATGAAAAGCTAATAACAAATCTCAAAATTCGCCTTGAAACGTTTGTTGAAGGCCAGGAGAATGAGTTCACAAATTGGGCCCAGTCAGAAGCACGCCGCCTCTCTACAGCTGGTATATTTTCTTCCTCAGTTAACACTTTGAATCACTTAAAATAGGCAAGGAACTCTGAGAAGTGTTGACTCTGGAAAACCTGCTGTAAGAAGGAATTTTCATGTCCTCTAGTTTTAGTGGTTGTTTCTGGGTTTATCAGTGTGGTCCAACCTGATGATTTCTTCTTGAGCATATAAGTGCAGCTAGAGTATTCTGGAGAATTACTCTTTTGATGTGGAAGTAGGTCCTGTTCTCTGCCACTATGTCATGCACCATCACTTCATTTCTTTTTTCCTTTTGTGAAGCTTGTCTATATCCTTTGACATAACTCACGATTCCATGGCAATGCCTGGGTGATGCTAATATTGTCCAAGCTGCTGTGCCCATCCTAGTCCACAGGGCAGTGGTAGATCGGACCCAATATTGAGTTTATGAAGGTTTTCGGCCATGCAGGAGTTATCTTTCAAATATTGCTCTTAAAAACATGAAAAGAGTATTATTTTAGTAATTGTGCATTATTCAAATGCTGCTGGAATTGCTTCATCAACTTCTTGCTTTTAAAATAAAATTTCCTGAATTTCTAATTCAACTCATAACCACTAAAATCATCAGCATTTGGTGAGGCTATGCTGCACACCATTGGTTATATCTACACGAGGAAAGCTGCTAGGGAGCTTGGAAAGGACAGACGGTATATGAAGGTACCATTTTTAGCAGAATGGGTACGGGATAAAGGACACCTGATGAAATCACAAGTAATGGCTGCTTCAGGTACAGTTCTCTGAAATCAAAGCTTTAATATCTTGAAACAGGCTTCAAGGTCATTCATGTTAGTTTATAATTTAAACTGAACCTAAGAAGAGTATTTTTCTCTTGAATCTGCAGGTGCTGTTTCCTTAATTCAAATACAGGAGGAGTTAAAGAAGTTGAATGGAGTAGAAAACCAAGAAGAGAGCATGCAGAAAATCCTTGAAGATAAGAAGGATTCAATGCTTCAATCACTTTGGCAGATCAATGTGCTTGATATTGAGAGTACTTTATCACGTGTGTGCCAAGCAGTAAGTTGTTCTCTTTTCCCTTCTTATTCTTATGACATCTTAATTTATCCTGCAAGCCTTCGAGTTATGATGTTATGGAATAGCGGTGGCCAAACGGGTTATCCCTCGGCTTTTATTAGTGTACAGGCTCATGACATTAAATCTCAGTTCTAAGTTTTTTTAAGAATCAAAGAGAATTAATTAGATGGTTGCTAATTTAAAACTTTTCACATCTTATTGGTAGTTCGAAGAGATTAAGAGGAACTAGAATGCAGTTCCGCCTGTTATTAGCAAACTGAAGTATTCGCTTGCCTTCTAAAACAAACACACTGGTTTTTGATAGATGCCCTTATTCCAGTTTTACCTGGTGACTTCTGGTGATTTCTTTCTATCCTGTCTCAAAGTTCTAGGCTGACATGCTTGAAAATTATGAGGTGACAGTTGAATTCATTGGAAAAATGCTTAACATACACCTCAGTCGACCTACTTGCTGACCGTATCACATGCCCTCAAGTTGCTGTATGTTGAAGTTTGGCACCAGCATGCTCCCTGGATTCAGTCCGTGTGAAGCATTTTGTCTTCCATTATTTTCTTTTGTGCAATGCAAGATTTGATATCCTATGAATGCCTATTTGGTTCTGAATGTTTGGTTAGGGTCAAGAGGTTACGAAATGATTTAAAGTTGTGTTAAGACTCAGCAGACATTTTGTATGGATTGATCTCTAGGAAGGGATTGCATGAAAAACAATGGTGTTCATGCTGAAATTAAGAAAGATTTCTTAACTATGTTTTCTGTTTCAGGTACTGAAAGACCCCAGTGTGTCCCGTGATGTCCTGAAGTCACGGGCTAAAGGATTGAAAAAACTTGGAACAATCTTCCAAGTGAGTATTGCTCTCCTCCTTCTATATCCATGTAAAGAGTTGTGGTTCGATATTTCTTTCATGATGAAGCATTAAACAGTCTCATCAATTCAATCTCCCATTGTTTCTCAGGGTGCCAAAGCTGCTTACATTCGAGCCAACAGCTTGCGCCATGAAGATGACAAGGCAATAACTACCGGTTCAACATCATAGATATATCGATTGATACTTAGCGGATCCCAATTCTTCATTTCTACAGGTGCACGTGGAGTCTTCGATGTGTTTGGTTAAGTATCTACCATGTCTGCTGAACTCCGAAAACTGACCAGTCTATGTTATCGGCGAAATTAGTTAATTTAATCCTATATTTGTATTGATTAATTATTTTTTATCTCGTGGTTTTAATTCGGTAAAAAAAAACCCTTGTGTTTTTAATTATTTTTTAAATTATATTATTATTAACCATGGTTAAATTTGATAGTCAAATATGATGACATGATGGTATTTGATAGGACCAGGAATTAAAAAATAAGAATAAGAACTTTTTTCGGATTAGATTTTTGCCGAACAATATTAGCATAAACTGGCTTCCTTGTTCTTTACGGAGATTTTCTACATGATTTAACTTGGAAACTTTCTCAGAAAGAGAGAGATAATGATCATACAATCGAATTGTTTGTAATTTACGTTTCCATTGGGTCTAGCAAGTAGGTTATAGTGCTGTAATTAATTAATTAATTGCTTGCTTGCTTGGTAGTATAAACTATAAATGGATGTTCCTTCCTCGATTCCATGCATCTAAGAAATGTTGAAAAGCAGGGAGACGTAATAAAATGAAAAGAAAATAATGTGATCTGATGTATTCCATGTTGGGTTGGAGCATCTGATAAGATCAAGGGGCCTGCGTGTATACTTTTATTGGAGATCAAAAAGCAAAAGACATGCTAAAATTAACAGGTGCCCAGGCATGCTTCACTAAGTGGCAGATATTAAAAATATTGGAATGACCCACCATGATAATATTATTGGGACAAGCATGCTCTTGCATTTTATTCTCCCAGTCCTCCGTTCACTGGTGAAAAGAAACCACAAACTCCCTCTATGCTGAAGATGGTATAAACACTGCCAAGCTGATGTCTGAGTCCATGATATACACCCCACATAATTAAGTCGCATGAAATGATAAATCTACTCTAATCATGCTTGCTAATCATGTAGTTTTGGTCTAACCTGACACGTTTTTAGGAGTGTCAACAAGGAGATTGGCCACTAATTGGATACACAAGACAAGGAAGGGAGGGTTTCCTTGACTAAGGTCGAAGTGCTTCTCCTACAGCCTCTTCGAATACAAGGAAGATAAATGATATACTTTATAATCCCACGATGACTTCCTTTATTTTTCATCAGTGTCTTTTCATTTGTCTTTGATGGGTTATCCTTGTCGTGGTTGAAGATTATCCGGAAAACAACACAATGTTTTTTTTTTTTTTTTTTAAATCCATGTTTTTTTATAGGCTTGAGCAGATCTACACACGCGAGAGGATCTTTGTCTCACCATACACATACCTTCATATATTTTTTATTATTATTTTTCACAATTGCGCAACATATATAATTTTCTTTTTACGTACACATATTTGTTTCTATACCGACCAAGTTATGTTACATAATCTCTATAGTTCATATACATCTACACACGGTAAGAGTCTGGGACAGCCGGGATTTTACTCCCTCACCTGGGCCCATAAAATACGCTTTCCGGGAGGTGAGGTTTCCTCGAATCCAAAAAAAAAAAAAAATCTACACACGGATACGCACTCTATATACCAAGATCCAAATCCAAGCCATGACTCCATCGACCCAAGACATAGTTATAAAAACTCCATATTTTATATAAAGTATTTTCACTAGCTGTCTTAAAAAAAGCTATTTTATACCGTCTAGCTTATTTTCAGAAAATAAACAAATGACAAACAAAACTCAAATCAACAAGCATTCATGACCTAGTTTCCATTGATATTGACATATCTATCTTTCATGGAGAATAATTAAGTGGTATATATTAAGTTTTGAGTCATTAATATCTTAAATTTAAAAATTAATAAGTTCGATATTTTTTATACATATAATTCTAGATGTTCCGACTAAGATTAGATTAGGAAAAACTCCATTAATTCTGACGTGTGAAAACTAATTCGACAACCTTGATCATTAGTTTATATATAAAAAAAAAATAATATAACGTGATTTTTTTTTTAATTATGTCTTCCATGTTACTTACCACCATGAATAATTAATTAAGTTAATTATAACCCTATTGTTAAGTGAGTTCAGCTATTCGTACAGCATCTTTTGTTAATCAGCAACACTATATTGATATATTTTCTTTATCCTGTCTATGTTTATGCGTTGGCTTGGCTTTGTTTTTGAAGAGAAATCCTTCCACCATCATCATCATCATCATCATCATCTAACCAAGCTTTCCAGCCTCTAAAATTCGAGGGAGATTTTAATAATTTCCACTGAGGCCACCCTCTATGGATCAACTACCACATAGATCCACTAATTTCATCGACTCGGTCCCCGACAAGAGAAAAGTGGTCTTCTTCAACTTTTATTTTGAATTTTAAACTTAAAGGCTAAAGTTTGGTTTTCTTTTTCAAATAAACTAATCGTCAATCAGTTTATTATCTCCAAGACTTCGATTCCAAGTGCTTTCAATTATTATAGAGAGGGAGGGCCGTCTGGGCGTTCACTCTCTGAAGAGAGAAAAATAACAAATAATTAGAAGGACAAAGTTGCCTAAAATGGGTGTTCAAGAAGATTAGCTTTCTCTCCGGCCTCCTTATAATTTCAGCATCATTTCCATCAACTTCTTTTGCTGGTGGATGTGCTCCTTTTCCGTCTTCCTGCTGTCCATACTCCATATCCGTACGAGAAAGAAAGAATCCTTTGCTTTGTTTTGTTTTGTTTCTTACCCCCACCAAAAGCCATGCCATCATATTTAACTACGAGATTTAACCACAAATAATTAGCAATAAGCATAAGGGTTTTTCCTACCAGCTGATAAAAATACAAAGTTAAAATTAAATAATTGATGTAAATGTAGGATAAATTTAAGAATTTTGCCTATATTATATAATATAATATAATAGTTTTGATTAATTTGAAGATTTGACTCGAGTATAAATATATATATAAAAAAATATGAATTTCCAGTCAGATTTTTTCCGACCACTTTTAGCGTAAACTGACCTCCTTGTTCTTTACTGGAATTCGTTACGTGATTTAGCTTTATTCTTTCATCCCTTCTCAAAAAGAGAAAGATAGTGATTGTATATATAATTGAATTGCTTGTAATTTATGTTTCTATTGGGTCTAGCAAGGAGCTGGCCATGGTGCTATAATTAATTATAGCACTGGAGATGTAAAGGCAAAAGATATACTAAAGTAGGTGCCTAAGGCATGATTCGTGGAAGTGGCGGATATTAAAAATATTGGGACGAACCACCATGATAATATTGTTGGGAGAGTGGGAATTATTAAGACAAGCATGCTCTTAATTGCATTAATTTTATCTTCCGGCTTTTAGTTGGGCTATTTGAATTTGTGTTTTCCAAAAAAATTAAAATAATTTTGAAATTTTTTTAGTGTTTTTAGATTATTTTAGTATACTAATATCAAAAATAATTTTTTAAAAATAAAAAGATATTATTTTAATTCAATTTTTAATAAAAAAATACTTTAAAAAATGAACAATGCACTCCCCTGAAAAGAAACCACAACCTTCTCGTCGCCCCGTGTATCACATTTCTAGGTCGAAGAAGATATTGACATGAACATTGCCAATTAAGCTGATGTGTTAGTCCATGATATACACCACAAGTCACATAAATCTTCTCTAACTAGTCGTGTGTACTTCTGTTCAAACTTGACGCATTGTAGTTCGAAGTGTTAACAACGAGATTGGTCAATAATTTGATAATTAAGGATGGATTTACTAAAATTAACACTAGCTTCTGGAATTTTTTAATTTGGAATATTTTGTAGGTAGTCATACACTGATTTTATCAGTATTTATACACTGATTTTATAATTAATAAAAATTATATTAATGTATTCACGTATAAAAATACTTCGTTGAAAAATTTATCATCAATAATAAAATTATCGCTGGATTTATAAATAAAAAAATATTAAATAATAAATTTACTCATATCAAAGTTTTTGTTTTGTCTATATTTATTAATTTTTATTTTTATTTGTTAATTTTATGGGAACGGTAAATTAACTAGGGCAGGGCCATTTTATTAGAAAGGAGAAGGAAGATAAAGTTACTTTGTGATCTCACGGTGACTTCGTTTATTCTCCACTAGTATTATTATTATTTTTTTTTTCATTTGTATTTGATGGGATGTCCTTGTCGTTGAGGATATAATTGGAAGCACCAATCATATTTAAAAGCTATTTTATGCAACCTAATTCATCTTTAATTAATTAATTAGGGCACAACCAAAGATCAAACAATACTCGAATCAGCAAGCATTCTTGACCTAGTTTTCACTTGTATATATTTATCTTTTATGGAGAATC
>Ga0325411_1005684_pt1 | contig 13764 bp, 9 predicted proteins | sample PopdelMetagenome_13_FD_206181 | JGI IMG/M metagenome (GOLD analysis project Ga0325411, IMG submission 206181) | Populus deltoides microbial communities from Bellville, Georgia, United States - Xylem-PdIQD-R4 | ecosystem: Host-associated > Plants > Phyllosphere > Stem > Wood/Secondary xylem... | reverse complement strand
GTATGAATATACATATGAGGTATTCATTTTATAAGGATGTCATATTGTGAAATTACATGAGATCGGGATAACGAAAGTACTAATTGTGTAACTTGTTGTTTGGCACTCTTGTATGAACTCGTGATGTTAGCAAGACTAGAATAGGAATGTGAATTTGTGAGTATGTCAATATGATGTAATATAAACCTACGAGAATGAAAAAATAATAATATGGGCACTTGTATTGAGAATCCATTTTATGGGAACATTGATTGACATTAATCCTACATGGATTGTGCCTTGTTAATGAATGAAATGCAATTATAAATCTGTAAAATGATATGGTAAAAAACATCTAAAACCGGACAAAAAAAAAAAACTCCATCGATTTTGGCCTTGAAAAAAGTTGGTTTGTTACATTTGGTATTAGAGCACCTGTTTAGTATCCTCATGATCGAAGAAAATAAAGTTGCGATCTATTCCAAGATGGTAAACACTCGACAAGGGACACGAACCGAGCCACCCTCCACAGAAAGGACGAGTAGAGACCAAAATGCCCAAGATTTGCTAGACAAAGATCCCTTGTATGATATGGTTTCTTTTGCCCCAATGAGATCATTTGAAACCTTGCGAGAAAGAATCACAAAAGTAGGTGAAGACCGAATACTTAATTTAATGGAGGAAATACCCATATCATAGATGGGGCAGCAAGGAAGTGCGAAGGCACAACCATCTACCATACCAATAAGGGTTCCCTTGCCTTATGTAGACCTAGGACTCCTAGTCTAGATAGTTCAAACAGTGATGGAAGACATGATTAGTTGAGTAAGGACAAGGCTAGATAGACAACTTTACAACAACAACAAAAACTGGTATGTTCCAAATACCGAAGGTTTTATAGTTAGTATTGATGCCTCGAAGAAAGGACTTGGGTGTGATAGATGTAAATAGGGGAGTGATCGCTTATGTTTTAAGACAGTTAAAGACTCAAGTAGAAAATTACTTGATACACGATCTGGAGCCCTCAGCAAATCTGAAGGCACTATCAATACGAGTTCGTTTAATTTCAATGACAAAATTTATATTAGGAGGGGAGAATGTAAACACCCAAAAAAAATAGAGAAGTAAAGTCAGAACGACTCCACCATCGCTACCGAATTCTAAATCGACAACGATAAAGTTTTTGGCTGCCGATTTCTGAATCGGCATCAGCAAAGTTTTTGGCTGTCGATTTTTGAATCGGCAGCGACACAGTCATTAACTGCCGATTTCTGTATTGGCAGCGACGCAGTTTTCACTACCGATTTCTAACTCAGTTTTCACTACCAATTTCTGATTCGACAGCGACAGTTTTCACTGCCGATTTCTAAATTGGCAGCAGCTAAGTCTAATTAAAAGTTTAGGAAACAAACCATTCTATCTTAAGGAGCTAAAAGGGAGGGGTAAAACCGGTATTGGATAGACCAAAACAGGGACAAGAACACCCCTAAGCCAACCCCAAACACCCCACCTCAGTTTTTGTGAAGTATAAATGCAAAGAGAGAGAGAGAGAGAGAAAATGTGACCCTTCATCTTCCCAAAGTCTGCCTGCAGCAGCTACATGTCTCTTTTCCTCCTTCCCAACAAAAATTCAAACCAAAACCAGCAAAGAATACCTCTTGAACATGTGAGAGAGTTGAGATCGTGAATGAAGGTTGAGCAAGTGCTTAAGGGGAAGGAAAGGGGGCTAAAACGTGGGAAGAAACTGACAAAAAAAAAAAAGAACCAAAAGAGGAGGAAGAAGGGAAAAAACAGGAGAAATAAGGAGGGGAAATACTACCAAACTATCTAGACCTACTTAGAGTTGAAAGGTATGGGTCATGTAGTCTCCCTTTACCCCCTTGTTCTTCAAACCCAGAACTGAAAATGATGAAGGATCCCTAAGAAAAATTGACCTAAACCCCTTAGGCTAATTGTAAAGGAAACTAAAAACAACTAAAAGAACAACAATGACAAAATGAGACCAATTTTGAGAGCATCTAACTAAGGATAATGAATAAAATGGAAAGAATAAAACTTGGTAGAGGGTTGGCCACAGTAATGGGACTGGCCGGCATGCATTGTGTAAGAAGATGCATGTGTGTTCATGTTAAAATCATGTGACTTGGCTGGGATTTGATGACAGATGTGTGTTGGAATTGAAAATGCATGTGTTCATGTTAAAATCATGAAACTTGGAGGGATTTGATGGTATATATTATGCTGGAATTGAGAGTGCATGTATGTGTTCATGTTAAAACCATGTAACTCTGCTAGGATTTAATGATATACTATGTGTTGGCATTGAGAATGCATGTGTGTGTTCATGTTAAAACCATGTAACCTTGTTGGGATTTGATGATATATTATGTGCTGGAATTGAAAATGCATGTGTATTCTACAGCGAATTTCAAATTCACTGTCGAAATTGAGTTGGTTGCAGCGAATGTTAATTCACCGCCGAATTGTGTGTCCTGCAGCGAAGATGGGATTCGCTGCTGAAGTTGTATTGTCTGCAGCGAATTTGTAATTCGCTGCCGAAATTGAGTTGGTTGCAGCGAATTAACATTCGCTGTCGAATTGTGTCCTGCAGCGAAGTTGGGATTCGCTGCCGAAGTTGTATTGTATTTTTTCTAATTCACTTGGTGTAATGAATCCTCTATTGATTACTTAAATATATTTATATAGTTCATATATATATACCTAATATCTACTCATTTGTTACCCTTGATTAGGATAACATGTAGCAGATCAAAACATAATTCACTATATAAGATAGCTTAATGATCTCAAATCTAAGGATCACTTATACAACCGTCATGTGAGCCTTTTCATAGACACATGTGAACTCACCATATGAAATTCTTATGTGAGTCAATTCAATGTATAATTGTGTATGTCATCCGACAAACACATACATTTTAGTTCTAGGTATCCCCCGTACCTCAACTTATGAGAACAACTGCTTCTTTTCATATAAAAAAAAACCATAATATATATTAGCCTCAACAGCTCTAATTAATGTCTAGTTCTAATACAACATTGACCATGAATATTTAGAAATAATGTTTTGATCTAATAGAAATCTCATAATTATAACAACTTCATAATTTCCTTTGCAAAACATTTTTGTTTCAAGAACTTTATTTTTACTTTAGATTCATTAATTAAACATATAATAAATATTAAAAATAAATAAACTTTTATTAATAAATTAAATATATTTACATGAACAAAATCAATGTAATGTATAACAAATTGATTGATTGACTAAAGACATGTACACAAATAAACCTCCCATTATTCTGATCTCTCCTAACAGGTCACCTTGGAACTTACAGACCAAGCTCTAAAGAAATGAACACCACAAACACAGGATCAGATAACAGACAAGCGCCCTCTTTAAGGAAAGAACAAGACATCGACATAAATTACCAAACTCTTTCTGTATTGCAAGCTTACCGCATGTGATAATCCTAAGAAAACTTTCTATATCGTGTTATTTATGGAACCACGAATTCCATAGTGATCATAGAACTTTCTTTCATAATTTTCTATAAATGACTGAATGCATAGAATCTAATAATTGTCACATGAAACATCATCCAACGAAGTTCCACATTGTTTTCAAGTCATAGATTGTATGGTTGATTGACAAGACCCACCTCCAAAAACAGCAAACATGTCTCACGTACAATCAACTCCATCTGGGAAATGTAGCAGTTAAGTTACCAAGGTATTCTAAATTCCTCACAAATACATTACTTGATGTGCATAAAGTTGAAGCTTGTTATAAAGGAAAAAGAAAAGGACTCAGTGACAGCCTCATTGACCTTTTTGAACCCGTCTGACCAGCTTCACATTTTAACCACACACTAGCTTGTCAATTCCTCTACCATAATTGACAACAGTCTTTTGTGATATGTATTTCAGAATTAACAAAATGATCTCACTAACATCTTCTAACCTTTGCGTTGTATGATAGACTAAATTGTTCTGAAAACCATCAAAGTTTATTGTTTTGGTTGGTAACCAAATGAGTGTAGAAACCAGTTATCCTCTGATTGAATACTTTTAGTACAGAAAGTTAAAATTGAGTTTAGCTGAAAAGATCGCAAACTATCCCAGAAAAAATTACCAATAGAAAGCGGATTCTAACAAATCAAGAACACTGGTTTCTCCTAAGTTACACTGACGCAAGATAAGCCCATGCATGTTACGTTTAAGGGCTAGTTTAACATCATCCAAACAAGTTTAGAAAGCAGCAATGACATGGGCATACATCAACACGGAACGGAGGCCTCCATTTTGATATAACCAAATATTTTTAAGATGATTAAAAAAGCACTCATAGTTTCATACTTGACAACGATGCAGACAACAAGTCCCCGGTTTTTTTCTTTGAATTATGTGCCTGCAGGAACCAAATATTCCAGTCAGATTGCGTTAAACCCAATTAAAGCACTCTCAATTCTCATCCCGCTCAACACCCTCAATTTGTCTTAACAACGTAATGCCAGCTTAATGTACAAAAAATGAGCCCAATAAGCTCAAGCAAAGATACAACCTGGATAAAGAATCTTAATTTTAGCACTAGCACTAGACTCTTCAATTTCTAATTAATACCTTGATCAAATTTATATACTAAGTAAGCATTAACTCGCCACGTCAAACCCAAACTAAACTTGTAATTCTTTAACTGCAAAAACTTTTTTCAGCAATTTTCAGTATTACATCCATTGGAATTTTAAATTCCAATTTCAAAAAGATAAATCGAATTGAATTAAACGCTTCATTATTCATTCACGAAATCATAAGAGAAATTAAACATTTCCAGAATGAAGAAGAAAAATTCAATTCAACAGCTGAAAGGGGGGGGGGAATACTCACTAGAGAAACAATAAAAGCTAGTATTAGAGGCCGGGAGAGGTGCAGCAGAGTGTACCCTGAGAGAGCGCTCGGAAATTCCTGGATGTGGTACTTAAGCATGATGTCATCCACGACGCCGCCGCCGCGCTGTGTAGTGGCAGCAGCGACTGAACGCATCCCAACTCACATGGTGCCCTACGGACACACAAAATCAATGAGTTAATAAATTTAAAACACACCCTATAATACATACATAAAGTGATAGATATATACGTGTATCCGTAAGAGTGAGTTAACCTGGAAAAGGAGAATCGAGAGGAGGTTGGTGGTTTGGATGGGAGAAGGATGTGAGAAGCGGTGGCAGATCTGGTGGGGGTGGAGGGAGATTTAGGAGCCTTAGATGATCTGATGGCTGATATGATGGACGATAGAGATGATTTGGAGATAAATTTCCTGCAAGATGAAGAGGAGGAGGCCATTGAATTAATGGAATGAAAATGAAAGTAAGCCTGCCTTTTGAGGGTTTACTTAGGGTTTATGAGAGAAACGGCCAACTACAAGACCAGAACTGGAGAAGGATTGCTTGGGTAAGGCCGGGCTGGACGAGGCTTGGCTTTGCTTTGCTTGGGTTAGTTGAGGTTGCATCTAATATTAATTAATTATGAAATACACATTCCCAATGTTTTTCTTTCAAGACCTAAAAATAAAAATATTTTTGGTAACTGAAAATTATTGCAGTTTACAGTTTTACTTTCCAGCTAATTACATACCGGGATAGATAAAAGGGAATGTTCTCTTCTTGATTTTGAATTTTGGAATCAACTTTAAAACGAATTTAATTAGAATGAATGCATTTGAGAATTCTCCTTAAAAAATAGATTTAATCCCAATTAATATATAAATTTATATATTTATAAGGTCTTAGATATTTATTATCTAATTATTATTTAATAAAAAATAATACATATATACAAACACTTTTCAATAAAATTCGAATAAATTTAATAATATTTAATCCTTACTCGTTTAACTCATTATTTATATACTAAAATAACTATATTAAAAATACTTTAAATGAGATAATATACATATAATAATTTCGGATTGGATTAATTTACCTATCCTATTCTCCTGGATCTTTCATACAAAAACATAACCACATACAGATTTTATGAAAGAGTGGCTGATGAAATGAAAACATTCATACACTTACACCATGTATTGTATTTGATTTTATACTATGTATTGTATTTGATTGTCAAGAACAAATATTAAAAACATAACAATAAATATAGCATCAACAAATGTTAATATCTTTAGCAAATGTATCATAACCTTTTGCATCAAGAAAATCATTTAAGAAATTGATCTTGTCTTCAATTCCACCCATTCAAATTGTACTTGATTTATAGATTACACCTCATGGTGCTAAACCTCTGGACATACATAATTGTATTGTGTGTGTGTTTGTGTGTATTAGTTAATGGATTGACTAAGATGGGACTCAAACCTATAATCACCCTTTACAAGCATTAAGAGCATGGTATGATAGATTAAAATCTTTTCTTGTTGATAATGGTTTCAATATTGGCAAAATTGACACCATCTTTTTCACAAAGAAAACAGGTAAGATATCTTGCTTGTAAAAATATATGTTGATGATATTATATTCGATGGTACTAACAAAACTCTTTGTAAGGAATTTACAAAATGCATGTAAGAAGAATTCAGAATGACTATGATAGGAAAATTGAACTTCTTTCTTGAATTGCAAATCAAGCAAACAAGAGATGTCATCAACCAAAACATGTACATCAAGGATTTACTAAAGAGATTTGGGATGGTACATGTCAAAGAAGCCGACACGCCTATATGAACATCAAAGTTTAATATGGATGAAAATGTTAAGAATGTAGACACCATCAAATATTGAGGTATGATTGGCTCACTTTTGTATGTAGCAGCTGCAAGTAGACCCGATATTATGTTTTGTATTTGTTTATGTGCACGTTTTCAAGCATGTCCTAAAGAATCTCATATAACTATTAATAAACATATTTTTAGATATTTGCATGGTATAATTAACTTAGATAGTATTCAAAATGAAGCGAGTTGAGTTTGATTAGCTATTCGAATGCTAATTTTACTGAGTGTAAGGTTAATAGAAAAAATACTAGTGGAACATGTTATTTTCTAGGATCATCACTAGTATCTTGGTCAAGTAAGAAACAAAACTCGATAGCCCTATCAACAACTGAAGCAGAATATATAGAAGTTGGTAGTTGTTGTGCACAAAACTTACGGATGAAAACAAACCTTAAAATACTTTGGACTTAATTTTGATTATATACCTATTAAGTGTGATAACACTAATGCACTAAGTCTGTTTAAGAATTCTATAGAACACTCACGTACAAAACATATTGAAGCAAAACATCACTTCCTAAGAGATCACATGATGAATGGTGATATTGTTCTTGAGTTTGTAAACACAAAACATCAACTAGCAGATATTTTTATAAAGCTTTAAGTAAGGATCACTTTTGCGAAATAAAAAGGAATTTAGGCTTTATTCAAGCTAATGACATTTGAGGTTTTATCTTTGTGTGTATATTTTTTTTAGAAATAAGTTAGACATAATTGAGTGATAAAATATATACCTCTTAGCGTGAAAAATTTGTTTTGCTACAAAAATCATTGCCAATGCAACTTTGGGATAAATCGGTCAATTGGTTTGTCATACCAATGAAACCGATTGAAACAAAGAAACAAAGTATTTGCTACTATATGAATAGTAACATTTTGAGGTTTTAGATATGTTCTATTTTTTGATCTATAAGTTGAACAAAAAGGTATATTTGGACTCATAAAATATATCTAAAAGAGAAAATACAGAAAAATCTGAATTTTGTGTGAATCGGTCGATCAATTCACACAAGTAGATCAACCGACCAACTAGTTAAGACAAAGCACATATAGTTGGCTACTCCAAAAATTTTAGTTTTTAACCCCTTGATTTCCTTGGGTTTTGGACATAATTCCTACACAAAAAGGATCCCTTTTAAATGTATAAGAAGGATCAAAGAAAAAATTGGAAAATTTCAAGCTTGAGGTTGAACCGGTCTATTAGTTTAATTAACTCAAGGCAATTGGTAGACCAGTTTGCATGACAATATAAATATTGTTGTTCTTTTCCAGCAGCTCATAAATCTTCAAATCAATTTTGAAAACCGTAACTCGAAACCCTCTCTACAAATCTCTCAAATTTCAACAACACCTAACCTTCTTCAAGTTTCAAAGGGTATGGCACCTACGAACCATTCCTAGGATGTTGAATCAATGAGAAAACAAGCCAATGATCCTCCTTCTCTTCCAAGTGATAATGTGGAAAGGTATATGACTATTTTATAAAATAGAGTTGTTGCTATTGAAAGATGCATATGAGATGATTTAAATGAATTTGGGATAGAATCATTGATTGATGAAATGGGTTGGAGTATGATTTATAATATGAAAAAAAACTTATATACTAGTAGTTTTCAAAATAAGAGTATATAGTTTAATTGTGTTATATTAGCCAATATTTTGGATATTAGTAATGATGGTTGTCATGTTGTTAAGATGAAGATTATCCCTATTATTGATGGATTTGTGTATGATGATATGGTCATAATGCACACTAGTAGACATGATTTTGCACCGGATGCTAAAAATTAAAAGTCAAGACTTGATGTTTAGGCCTAGATTGCTACATAAGATCATAACACATAATATCTTGCCCAAAAAAAAAAAGCATTATGAGGATGTTATTTTTATAGATGTGTGCTTGATTGACTACATGATTAGAAGAAGGCCTATAAACTTGCCATACATAATGATAAAGAATATGTTTATGGCATATGATCAAAACTAAAAGTCATTACCCTATGATTAATGTTTAACCACCATTTTTTAGCATTTTGATATTGTGCTAATAAGTATGGATAGGACATCGTGTTCTGAGGATTTATATATAAACCATAAAATCCTCACTAAAATGAAATTTGTATTAATCGAGGAAGGTGCTTGGGTCACCAGGTGGAAGCTCATGGTGAGGAAGAGCACGATGAAAAAGAAGAATTGCATGTTAGTAGTGATAATGAGTTTGCTGATATGTTTGAGACACCACCTTTAACTTCCTCCTCTAAAGTTGTTGGTACTAGTTCATAGAGATCTAGGATGGAAGATCGCATAACAGATGGATGTGAGCTATCTTCGAGACTCTCAAGTGCATATCATAACTAATCAAGAGCATATGGCCAACAACTTATACGATATAAAAACCATAATGGTAAATCTACTTTCTCGATATCCACCACCCTAAAAAATTGTACCAAAAGCATTTTCCCATTTTCATGATTTTATCTTTTCATGTTTTTGTATTTTCTTTCAATAATTACAACGTATATTACATTTTGAACATTATGGCATGTTTTTATATTCAATTTCCCTATGTTTTTATGCTTTCCTATTACTTTTCGTTGATGACAAAGAAAAGATTTAGAGAAAAAAGAGAATAGATATAAAATAATTCATATTGGTTATATCAATTAGGGGGAGAAACACACACACATGTATATATATAGATTCTTGATAATTGTTAAAGTCTCCAAGAGGAACTATATTGCAAAATATAAGGGGATATTTTTTTTATATCTATACTTGTCAATTAATTGTCATCATAAAAAAGTAGAAAATTGTTGACCTTTAGGTCACATATTAATATTTATATATTTTGATGATAACAATTAAATAAATATAGACAAATGATATGCTTGGTTAAGAATAAGTATAAACAGGTTTTATATGAATATGACATTAACAAGCATGAAAAATTAAATGAAGAAATCAATCAACAAATCCAAGATACAAAACAAGTAAAGACTTAGTTCTTAAGGATTCATTTTAGTGTAAATTATATAAATCTTTATACCTTGATAACACAAATTAAAATGAATTCACACACTTCACATTGCATGCATTATAGGATTGAAATGGCATTAAGTCGGCTCAAGATTCACTAGGTTTAAATTTGCCAAATTTGAATTTTAAAGTTGAACCGGTCAACCGCTTGGCTATATCAAGTGTACCGATCGACCGCTTGTTCATCCGGGATGAACACCTAGAAATCTGCAGGAACCGATCGACCGATTGACTTGACCAATCTGAATCAGTCGACCGTTTCATCTATCAAATGAACATTAAAAGCTATAAAACAACTAGATTATGCTAGTGTGTCTGTATATATTTGTCTAATTGCAAAATTAAATATAGAATTTTAATATATATTCTGTTATAATTTATAATTTAATTTTAAAAGGATTAAAATTTAGAATAAATAAATGGGGTTTGATTTTTTTATCGAGGATGCAATTCAATAATGTACAGAAGAATTAAGGGCAATAATTAATATTTGTTTTGAATATGAAACAAATCACATAATATTTAGTCAATCCTTCTTGATTTTAAACTTAATCAAAATTTGAATTTAAAGAAAAGGATAGAATGTTTAAGACTTTGAATTCCATATCATTTAGGATTACTGTATTATATAAACAGATCCTACTGCACTATTAAAGAGGGGGGAATAAAAAAATCAGAAATCTCTTGACTGAGCGGAGTTCCTCCAAGTTAAATAAATGTACAGGGCTAATTAATTTTCTGATTCTGGGACACAACCGATCCAGTTCCTCCCCACAACCCTTCCTTTCCGATTGCCATACACATCATCACAAATACAAACACCACGCCAGCATCCTCATCCTCTTCACTTCCAGCCATCGCGATTTCCATAGCCACCATTTTCTCCATTTTTTCAGCCCGAAATCAGCCCCAAAACACCAGCCTCAGCCGTCCACTTCATCTACTCCTCACAGCAGCTCCAATCGTGGTCACCGCCCATTCTCTCAGCAACGATAGGGCCTTCTCCACCAATACAGCAACCGTGACCATTAGTCCAGCCGCCCTCATTCAGGGAAAGCGAATTCATTAAAGACTACGACTGCATTATAGATTATCGTTCAAGAAAAGTAAATGTAGACGCGGATGTTCTTAGCTGTAAAGACAAGACAATTGTGGGTGGACCATCAACTTGGGATAAGAAAACTGTGATTGAGCTAAAGAGATTGAGGGCAATATTAAATGTTAGTTCGGAAGGATCCTTAATGGCTTAAGTAAGGGTGAAGTAAGGATATCGAGAGAAAATATTAGAGGTACAACAGTTTGATGATGAAGTGTTAAAAGTGAGAATCAAACTAGAATATCACTACACCATTAAACAGTTTTACCGACGGACTAATTCCGTCGGTGACAGGAATAAAATCCGTCGGTGAAATAATTACCGACGGCCTCACCGACGGAACACGTCCGTCGGTATACCAGTCGTCGGTAACTCCCATTTTCGTCGCTAAGTCTGTCGCAAATAAAAAAAAATCCACCGACAGAACACCGACGGTCTTACAGACAGATACGTGCGCACCAAAAAAAACATTTCCCGCGGGAACATTACCGACGTAATAAATCCGTCGGTAATTATGGCATGACTGGTAATTGTTTGGCAACTCTCTGTGAAATACCGATGGACAGTATTCGTCGGTAAATCCGTCTGTATTTAATCACCGACAGATAGATTCCGTCGGTAATTATGGCATGGCTGGTAATTGTTTGGCAACTCTCTGTGAAATACCGATGGATATTATCTGTTGGTATATCCATCGGTATGTATTTAAAATATATAAAAAAATAATTTATTAATAGTAAAAAACCTTAATAAACAAATAAAAATGGATTAAACATTAAAAATATAAAAGTAATGTTAAATAATATTAATTACAAATTTAATGTGTTTAAAAAACAAAATTAAACTAGAATAGCGGCGGAGTTGGAGGAGGAGGAGGCTGATTGTTCCCGGGACCATACGGCCAAAAAGAAGCTGCACAAGTATCGTCACCCATCTTTGATCTCATCTCCATGACTATTTAACGGAGCTCATCATAATTCATTGAGAGTTGTTGATATTGTTGTTTCAACACAATGAACTCCTCAAACTGGGTGTTCAATACTGATGGAGAGCTTCCAACAATTGAGACACTACGAGCCGAACGCAAGTGTTCAGCCGTAGTGTTGGAGAGCCCGTAAACCCGATTTTTATCAGGTCCACCAGACGATCCCGCCTCCATCCACAAATCTGGATTGAAATTTGGATGGGTTGACGGATTGTCCCCATATCTCTCCCTTAACCGGCTATTACAGGTCTCCTGAAAATTCCGTCGGTAAAAAAATCATCAAATGCAATTCAAGATGTAATTCAAGAAAATAATAACTTACAAAATAAAATGAATGAACGAACATACCACGAAGTGCTGAGCACGGTTGTCCACAAATTGCTGCACCCCCTTTTGGTGGTCTTGACTCCGCATATGCGTCTCTACAAACAGCTCCATTGGACTCGGTTTACGTCTAAGAGACGCAGCCTATAAGGAAAAAATAGGTTGAAAGTTAAATATATTATAAGGAACGACAAATTAATTAACTATATATTTCATTAAAAATAATCTTACCATCCGCTTTGCATATGCGTTGAATGGGACGGATCCGCCAGTGTGCGTGGTCACCGAACCATGAATTTGTCGGTTCCCGTTGTCGGTGCCGGACTGTGAGCGCTATGAGAACCGCTCTGAGGTCACGTGCTCAATATATACCGTCTATATTTCCCCCGAGATGAATGGCGGTTTGAATTCTTGCCAAACCGCCACCTCATTCCATCCTTCAAGACCGTTATCCCTAGCTTGTCTTTTTTATTTTTTTTTGGTGTCATACCAAAAATCACGCAACCTACTTCCATAGTAACAAATTAAAATTTAAAACATAAAATTATAAAACAAAAATAAATATTATTTTTGATGTTACCTAGTTGCCGCGTGATTCTCCCATACCCTCCTCACAACATTGTTGTCCGCCCTATCCCACTCAAATTTGTTCTGTGTATATAAATAATTCATATAAAATAAAAATAGTACAAGATATAAAATTATAAAAATCATTTATTAAAAATAAGCTGGAAATTAAAAATTAACACTGACCTGAAATCGCTTAAACCATGCATCGATATTAGGTTTCCACTCAGGATGGCTGGAAACCTGGCTCCATTGAAACAATGGAATCTCCATCGACGATTTAAACACCAATGTTATAGTCCTTGCAGCCTCAATGTTTGTGAATCTGAAATTAAATAAAAGTAGTAATATTAATTAGTTGTTCATAAATTATGTTATATATATATATATATATATAAAACCTAAAAAAACTTACATTGAGAGGTCATCCTTCCATTGTGCCTGGTACTTGCGGGTGAATTGACCCACTGTGAAGGCACACCGCTTCTGCGTTGTGAAACCACGCTAGAAGAGGCAGCATCACAAGTTGGCGTAGATTCCTCGCCGTGATCAGCACCTAAGGATACGTCCTCCTCGCTGCTAGAAGAACTAGCTGCAACCGTCTTCTAACAACGTGCTGTAGATTTCATTCTACGCATCTACACAAATTTATACAAATAATTACATAATTAACGTCGATTATTTTTAAAAAAATTCGACAGAGTCTCCCCTATACTAGGGGGTTCCAAGTTATCGAAAAAATCATATTACACTTCCAATTTTATTTCACATCCCGATCCAATCATCCTGGATCTCAACCCAACTCATCATCATCAACACAACATTTTATTCAATAATATCATATAATGATATTCAAGTAAAAGAATCAATTTCAACTATGAACATTCATTGTTAAATTGGTACTTAGAGTTACAAACATTAGATTAAAGTCATACATTCAAATTTACGGATTAATATTACATTT
>Ga0325411_1005680_pt1 | contig 13771 bp, 3 predicted proteins | sample PopdelMetagenome_13_FD_206181 | JGI IMG/M metagenome (GOLD analysis project Ga0325411, IMG submission 206181) | Populus deltoides microbial communities from Bellville, Georgia, United States - Xylem-PdIQD-R4 | ecosystem: Host-associated > Plants > Phyllosphere > Stem > Wood/Secondary xylem... | reverse complement strand
ATGAGCATGTCTTACAAGGAGCCATGGAGGAAGATTTAAAAAGATGGAATTCTTTGGGCTTGGATTCTTGTGCATGCCGATGGGCAGGTAATTGTGGCCACATATCCTTTGATTTAACATCTCAAGGTCAGGGGCATGGTTGCTGATGGATGCACATACTCGAGGATAAACTATATTATTAAATCAATTAGTGCATTGACTAAAACTAAGTTCTTTTTAAGTAATTTTCAAAATATATAATCGTATTTATAAGCCTGTTTATATTATCTAGATCAATTTCATGAGGGATTTATATGCAGCCTCATTGGTTTTATGAGAATGAGTTTTTAATTGCATTTTAAAAGTGTATTTATTTTTAAAAAAAATATTAAATTAATATTTTTTAATTAGAAATTATGAGGATCAAATTTGATAGCCAGATAAAATTCCAGACTTTTTATTTTATTTTATTTTTTTTTTATCAAAATGTAAGTATATTTAAAAGATAAAAATAAAATAAGCTGGAAGACTAACAGGTTCATGTACATAGATATACAAAAGTGAACAGGCTTCCTAACAAAATAATTACATTAAACTCATCTAAAAAGGAGCTACAAATCAGAGGAGGGAGACATTGGTTACATGGGGGACCTATTCAAAGAGGAGGTGCCTAACCTAACCAAATAAAATAACCAAAAAGGCAGAATAGAGTAACAGTACTACCCAACAGCCAACTAGGACTACTACAGACAACAACCGTAGCCTTCACCATATATAAGGGGGGAACCACGATAAAAACATAGAATATAACCTTTTTTATTTTATTTTTGAATTGTTCATTAGGTGACTTTTTATAAATTTTTGACTACATAAGTTTTTTGATGTAATTTTCAATTCTTTAAGAAAATAGTGTTTCACCTTAGCAATTGCAACATTGTTTTATTCTTATGCTATATTAAAAATTATATTGAGATTTTACATATTTTTATTAACGCATATAATCTTTACTATATTTTATTACATGTAAGTATCAACCTTTTGATTCACGGTTATATTTTTACTCGAAGTAAAAAAACATGTTAATAACACCTGCATATGAATTAGTTTGTGTTAGAAAAAAAAATATTTGACTTGTTGCAAGGCGAGTTGAATAGACGCTTTAACTCTTTGTTTTTTGCATTTATGGACACAAATTGTTCCTGATGTATTTAATTAAATGCATGCATAAATTTTTGATTTATAATTAGATTAAAAAAAACATATTTGAAAAGCTTGCATTTTTTTGTACCAAAAACCATTATTCGATCTGTGGTGCGGATCAAATAACTAGTACATATACTAAAATAAAACGGTGTTTTCCTATAGAAATAGTATAATTGTAAATTTTACCAATTTTTTTACTGTAGAGTACTGTAGCGGTGGTGAAATTAGAATATTTGGTTTCTTTTACAAAAACAAGTTTTTCTTATTTTCTCTCTCTTTATACTAGGCATTTTTATCATTTTACACTTAGGTTATTTATCACAATTTTTTTTTCTTATCTTCATTTTATTTGTAATATATTTTTTTAGTTTTTTTCTTGTCTTCTTCTTTACACTCTTTTTTTTTTGAAAAAAATATTGATTTTTATTTTTTATTTTTTATTTTTTACACTTTGAATATTTATCGCTTTATATTTGGACTATTTATACTATTTTTGCTTATATCTTTATTTTTTTGTAATTTGTTTTGTAATTTTTTTCTCTACACTATTTTTTGAAAAATTATTATACAAAGACTAAGGATATTGTGTTTCATTGTAGCAATTGCAACATTATTCCATTCATTTGCTATATTAAAAACTAGCTTGAGATCTTACATGTTTTTATTAACTCATATGATATTTACTATATTTTATTATATGTTATTATATGTTAGCATCAACTATTTGATTCATGATTATATTTTTTACTCAAAATTAAAAAAAACATGTTAATAATACCTACACATTAATTTTTTAGTGTTAGAAAAAAAAATTAATTGACTTGCAGCGAGGTGAGTCAAATAAATATTTTAACACTTGTTTTTTGCATTTATTGGCACAAATAGTTCTTGAAGTATTTAATTAAATGCATGCATAGGCTTTTTGATTTATAATTAAAATTTTTGTTAACAAAAAACACATTTGAAAAGCTTGCATATTTATTTTTTTTGCAAAAAAAAATATCCGACCCACGGCGAAGCACGGGTCAAATTACTAGTTGGTACCTAAAGAAGAATGTCATGTTTTATGAAAAACAAAAGGTATATATTACTCATGAAACATAAAGCACCCAATTGTGACATTGTCAAACTCATTTGTCAACTTATCTCCTGCCTTCATATATGCTTTTCCATATTACACGTATAAAAAGGATGTTAATATGTTGTCTTTAAATTTAAAATGATGAGGCCGTGAAAAATTTCAGACTATCTTTCACAACTATAATTATAGGGTTTGACTACTAGTCCATGAGCTTTTCTACAAAAGAAGTCTTTAATGGGAACATGTGACACTCCAATGTTTAAGTTAGTAAATATAGGAAGAGAAAATATTATATAGTAATGAAAAATAGAATGAAATTGTAAGGAGTGTGTATTTGCATGTTGTGTTTTTCTACCTATGAACTTGTATGACTTGTTCAATGGTTGTTTGTACTCCCTGAAATTGTTGGGTGGTTGCTAGTGATTTCTAGAATTGTTGAGTGTTGATTGTGATTCGTAGAATTGTTGTGTAGTTATACTCATCTATGATATTGCATGGCTTGACTTTTTTTGACTTACCTAGTGACCAAAGCATGTATAGATCCTGGTCATATCTACTTACATTGTGGTTTAAGGAGAGGAGAGTTGCACTATTGGTGGAGAGGTTAGTGTTGTCATTAGTTGTGATACTTGTTATGCCATTGGTGGAGAAGTATTGGCATAATATAACTATTAGTGAGAAGAGGGGTGTTTGTTTTGCATAAAAAAATTCCATGTACACCTAGTATGCACTCCTAAGTAGAGCATTTACATGTTTGCACTATATTGTGAATTGAAAAAATAAATAGAGGTATGTTTTTGAGGTAGTTTTTGATAGACTGAGGTAAGTTTGAATTGGATAAGGGAGATGCTATTTGGGTTGACACAAACAAATATGATTCTAACTATTCGAGCATGGCCTAAATGACTAGAAAGTTAGCCATTTGGGATAGGTCTAAACGACTAGGATTGCTAGCTATTTAGACCAAGCCCAAACAACCAATAGGTTTTTTTACCGCGCGTGCAATGGATGCGCTAATGAGTGGGTTAGCCGTAACCTTTAGGAAATATATATATAGCCCACCCTATCCTTCTCTGACGGTCTTCCTTGATGTCTATAGATTCTTCTCACCCAAATTTTTCTGATGGTTTTGAGGATGTTGTCATTAAAGCTCTAATATGGCTTTGGTGTCTCATTCTTTCTTTGTTATTTTATTCTTTCTATTCTCACTCCTATTCTGTTTTTATTTTTTGTTTTTGTTTTTGTTTTTGCCAGCCCATTTGTCATTCTCTTTTCTTGGCTATTGAAACTTGCTTGTTTTCTCTTGCTATTGGATCTACTTACTTTTTCTTATTAACCATGCAATGATATATTTATTTGAGAGACAAGTTTGCATAATTTACATGGGACACGCAGAAATGTGCATTCTGGATAGAAATTAGTGCTCGAGACTAAACATCTAAGAATTGTTTTTGCTATACCTCACCTAAGAAATTTTTTTTTAATCTTATTTAAAATACTTTAAATAACATTAGAACAATTTATAACTATATTAGCTTCAAAATTGACATGTTGAAGGAATTAAAAAAAAATATAAAAATTACATATGATAATTGTGTTTTGATTATAGTGTGTTTTTAGAGATATAATTTGGAGGATAGTTTTGAGAAAATAGAAGGATTTGAGGTGTTTACAAGGAGGTTGGTGTTTTAGAGTGTATTAGAATCACAACAAGATTGGTGAACAAATGGATTGTAGTAGCAGTAGTGGCAATGTCATGGGATTTGGAGTGCTGTGGTAGGGTCATTGCAATGCAGCAACAACATGGGTATGGAATGTAACAACAAAATATTTTCATTGATGGTATTTTTTTTTTGTTCTCCATTGTTTGGTTATTTATTTTAAGTCTTCACTATAGTCTTATTCTCTTAATTTTTGTATGGGTAGTGTTTGTTTCATATACAAGTGAGTCTATATTCTAAATGTTTTTAATTAGGTTATGATGGTACATGCAAAATGGTGTTGAAAATAAATGTTATCTACCCTCAGGGATGACAATGGTTCAAGTTGGAGCTGGATTTGGTTTTACTCGATTCCGAGTTGCAATTTCTAAATCTATCATCCTACTTTACCTCCAATCCAAATAGATCAAATCGGGTTGATGATTTTCTCACATGACATATGCCATCGGATACCTAACTTGACTTGATCTGTTTTTTTGTTTTTTTATTTTTAAGTCATTTTTTAAAATAAAATCTAAGCTTAAAAATAAATAGTATTTTCATCCACGAATTATAAAACCATAATATAGAGTCTATACTTCAAATCCATTCGTAAAACCATAAAAATATTTGATGAATAATAAGATAAAAATAAGTATATTATATTTAAAAATAAAATAACCACTTTATAAAATAAAAAAAAATAGATTAAAAAATTAGGTGGAGGTAAAGTGAGGGTTTGGGTGGTGTGTAATTTATTTACCTTTGCATCCAATTCTAGTCAAACTAAATAAAAACCCAGTTTATTTGAATTAAATAACATTGAATACATGACAAATTGAGTGAAATTGTCATCTTTATCTACTCTGTCATGTTTGATTAAGTGTTGTCCTTATATTTAGATTACTTTAACTCAAGATTCTTTTGCAATTCTCTTAATATTTTGTTGTATATTGAGTTTACCCATGTTTTCGCTTTTTTAGGATCTTTTATATTGATGATGTTATCAAAACATTAGAATTATATTGGGCTTTTCACATTTATAATTGAAGGTTTGGTGAAGTAATTGAGCTTGAACTTGACCATTGGTCTAATGGATTGACAAAGGGACTTTACGCTCACCTAAAAAAACAAGTCAATTTTCAGAACATAGGACCTTTCAAGATTTACATTACTAAAATTTAGGAGAGTAGTAATATATATGAGTGTAAAGAACATGAGAGAGTGTATATGTTAATGTTTTGTGTTTGGTCTGAACTTGATGAATGGTTGAATGATGTTTGTATGTGATATTGGGTGGAACTGTTGTATGGTTGTTTGTTGTTTGTGGTCTTGGTTGGAATTATTGTATGAACTAGTATGAAGCTCTTAAATGAGCTTGCCTAACTTTTGAATGTTTACCTGATGATCCAAGAAATTTATAGACCTTGGTAATATCATATTACCTTATGGATAATGGTATTTTAGATATCTTATGGTGAGTAAAGTTACAAGTACTTCATGGTGCGTAGAGTTGCAGGTTACTTATTGGTTGATGTACAATTGGTGGAGAGGTTGATGTGGACCAATGGTTATGGTGCCTCGTCATGCCATTGGCTGGAGAGATAAGAGGTGCCTCTACTTTGCATAGAAAATTTAACCTTGACAACTGTTTTTATCATTGTTTAGTCTTCACATCTGAAAGTCCTCTTTAAATCATCATCATCATCATCATCATCATCATCATCATCATCATCATCATCATTATTATTATTATTATTATTATTATTATTTATAATTTATATAGTTAACCTCCCTGTGGTTCGACCCCGGTCTTGCCGGGTTATTTATTACTTTGACACTCCTGCATTTAGGATAAGACATCAACTCTTTGATCGTGTTAGCAGGGGTATGGCTAGAGGTTCAAAATATTGCTGATACGATTCAAGAAAAGGTTGAACAAGAAAATCAAATTTTAATGCAATTGTGTCTACTTTCTAGTTTTATGCTATCAAGCATAATTCTCAATCCAATTATTGGATGGAGCTGAAATTTTACCATGTGTTTTCAGACATATTTTTTATACATTGAGTTTAAATATAAGGTCAATTGGAGTTTAAAAAGGTCTTGCGATACAGGTTAGAAGATACAATATGAATTTTGCTATTTGTTATCATTTGACTTATGTACTTTACATTTGGAGATGATTCTTTTCCTCATAATACAAAGATATTCAACAACTTATTTTTTAGTAGTTTGTTTTTAGTACTATAAGGAAACTAAGGGGAAGCATTTATTACAAAGATTTTCATGCTTATTTAGAAGAGTTAAAGTTAGTTTTGAGCTAATTTTTTCTATTGCATATTTTGATGCTAACAAGTATAATTTTTTATCTGATCACTGAAATGGGCAAAAATTATACGAGAAGTTTCTAGATATTTTATTTTAAATACAATTAGAATTTCAAGTTAATTGGACATTGACAAGGCCTTATAATAAGATTTAAAAGCTACTATATGAGAATTACATTGTTTTCTTACTTGATTTGAGATTCGTTTTTCTATTTTATTTAGATCTCTTTTATTATTTTTTTATAATTTTTTAGCATGTTTTTTTACCTATTATAAATAAGGTTATTTAGCTTGTACATATTTTTGCTTTGCAACCATAATGTTTTAAGTAAACTTGTATTTTGCGTAATGCAACACTTTTTTTCTTTGCTGGGAAAAAAGATCAACGAATTTGACATATCAATGTATGATTGACCTTGTGGTGTCTTTTCTTACTTCGGGTTCTTGTTTTGCTATAAACAAGGGGTCAAAGTTATTTTCCAATACTTTTGGTTCTGAAGTACAAGGTTAAAATTCCAGGTCAATCCAACAATTGAATTGAAAGTTATGGTTGATAGTGTAAAATTGAACAACAGGTATAATTATAGTAAAATCTTAATTTTCTTATTCAATATTTTTTGAATCGTATTAATCGCAATTAGCCTGTTAGGCTCGAGGGTGTCCGGAAGTTCAGGGGTGGCCAAAACCATAACTTCAGTTGTTCTGGAGTTTTTATTATAGAACATATAGCTTGCATTAATGAAGTATTAACCTCCTAAGAAAATATCTTTAATTTGCAATCAATGAATGAACTTACAAATATATAGGTTTATGGAAGCAACAATACCAGATCTTCAAGAAAGACTGAAAGATCTAAAGTCACAAATCCTTAAATTTTCAATACATGAGATCTCAAAACTTTCATTCTTTAATTTAATTGGAATAATTTAAGGATGAGATGAGACTTTCTTGTTCACATCCCTCTTCCAATCTATTAGAAACATTTATGGATGGCTTAACATTCATGTAAATTGCATAGAGCACTAGTTGTGCTATTCCAAGCAAAAACCCTGCTCCATTTGGTACCTACACCACAAAATACTTGCAGTGTTAACCTAAAACCATAATAAAGAAAAACATATATGTACATCCAAGTCTCTATTTTGAAATTGTAGCTTATATATGTGTGTGTGTGTGTGTACTCTTATCAAATTTGGAATGTAGTTAATTTATTTAAGAAAGTCTTAATTAATGTTTTATTTTTATGGTAAATTTCTATAAGCACAAGCCTTCAGTTAACTATGTACTGTTTCATTTTGCAACTCTCATCAAAGAACCGTACAATCTTCATTCTTTGTTTTAAACACAATCTCTATCCATAAGGATAAGTTGTGGGCAGTCTTATGCTCAAAGTTTGTTTACTTTGTTGTTATCGTATAATTCTTTTTTTTTTAGTAACGTATGGTTGACTACTTTTGAAATTTAAAATGGCTAATTTTCTAAATTAAACCATTGATCACAATCTTGAAAAAACCACAAGAGTGATCAACTTTCTTGATATTGATTATAATATCCATATTAAATTGAAAAATAAAAAACATTTTATATCAAATGATTTGAAATGCAAATCCAAGCTCTAGGTTCCCCTCCCATGTTAGAATCAAAGATGGTGGGATTATTAAGCATCAACACAAAGCATGTATGTGCTAGAAAAATATTTTTTTTATTAGCATTTAACCCATTTAGAGTCTTTGAAAATTTTAGTTGCAAGTTAATCTCAAGTTTAAATTCTAGAAACAAATTAGAAGATTACGAAAGTGTAATGCCTCATATCGCATACTAGTGACTTGTGAAAAAATTAGATAAGATTTAATATTTCATAGACCTATGTATACTAAGAAATTTAGTCTAAATAATAAAGATAGTAAGTCCAACTCTATTTTCCACTTGTTAAACCAATAGCTGGTCAATTCTTGGCTTTAGATTAATTCCATACTCATGACCAAGGTAGTGAATGATTGATGTGAAATGTAACTAATGTGGTGTCAAGAAATTGTTTTTTTCTTTAAAAATATTGGTGTCCTGAAATGGAAGTGGGGCGCTTGTTAATTAAACAATTGCCCTATGGTTCTTCATATATTGAAATGCATCTTTAAGTGTATATCAGGGTAATTTTCTTGGGTCACAAGCTAGAAATTGAGCCAACTAACTATTTATTCACATCAAGGAGTATTTGGTCATGGTTTCTTGTATCTATTAATCATGGTTTTAAAAACCTAACTGCTCGGTAGATCGACCATGAACGGGTTAGGTTAAAGAAAAATAGAAAAAATAATTTAATTGATCCAATTAAAAACCTAGGTTTATCCAATCAAAACATGATCATCAATTCATTATTTAAAAAAATTGGCTAAAAAATATTCTTTGATTTTTTTAGATCAAACCTAGGTTAGGTTTTAAATTTATACTATTAAGGAGTCACGCATGTGTTAGATTTGGGTACTATTGACCTAAAAAAAAGTAATTCACCGATTGATTTTTTTTGCACTTGACAATGTGTTGGAATGTTATAAATTAAGCATGGATGGAATCTTGTATATCCTAGATCATGCATGCTTCCTATCGACATGGGTTGAAGAAATTAAAGGTTTTTAATGCAGAAGATGATGAGATTAATAATTATCATGATTATTTATATTGATTTATAAAAGATGAGAGAACTTACCCCAAGAAAGTAATCTCGTGTAAGTATGGCATAGAAAGTCCATATCCCTCCATTCAAAAAGAAGAAAAATGAGAGGAAGAATGGCATGTACTCCACACTCTTTGTTGTCACCACTGTTTTCTGAAATGTGGTAAAAAGAAAAAACTATGTTAATAGGAAAGAAATATGGTCATACAATATGTAGTAATATTATACAAACAAAAAAATTATATATATAAAAAATTAGATCCACACTTCATTAGTTGTTACATTCTGCACCTTTGTTTGCATGAAGTTTTGGTATAATTGTTTTTACAATGGATATGGTGGTTTTACTGCTAGTTTAGAGATGATAAAAGATATCCATGAATTAGGTTTTAGTACTATTTCTACTCATATTTAAATCCAAATTAATATTTATATACTATCAATTATTCAATTATATGAATTTTGGATACACTGCTAGAAATTGAAAAAAAAAAACAAAAATGTCGAAATGTCGATAACCATTTTTCATTGTTGTTTGCCAATAAAAATTATGACAGAACATTTTCGTCAGAAATTTTCAATGAGAAAGGTGACTGAATGAAAAATTAAAAATTAAAAATTTTCATTGCCAATTTTATCGACCTTGCTAACATGTCAAATTACTGAAAAAATAATTGATGAAAATTCTATTGACAATTTTAAAATGAATTAAGACCCGACATTTCCTTTCCTCTCCTCTCCTCTCCTCTCCTCTCATCTCCCACTTCTTCTTCTTCTTTTTCTTCTATCATCTTCATCATTTAACAAAACATACCAACATTGCTCCCTCCTCACAAATCCGACAACCAACCTCCTCCACTCACAAAACCAACGTCGAGAGTACGTCTCCTCTACCCATCCTAGGTTTGATTTATTATTCTTCTTAATTTAATAAACTTAGGGTTTGACATTGTTAAATCCTGAGTTAGGGTTAGGGTTTTTACCTAATTTAGAAGTGATTTTATTAGGCCAAATTATATTCATATTGCTACATTTCTCAACTAAAGACTTGCACATGCTTTCATACTAGTCTTTCTAAAGATGATTTACTGACTTGGATGATTCATAGTAATGATATTGTGAAGTTTTTTTTTTAATGTATATTCATGATACCTCCTTGTTGTAATCATACCAATCAATGTGTTGTTATTATATTAATAGTTAAAAATTCTATATAATTAATAATGTCACATTTATAAATCCAAAAGATTGAAAAGTCTTGTTTGAAACTGGATTTGATATGTTGATTTCGGTTTGTTTTTAATGGTATGTGTGAATCCTTTTAGCAAAATCTTTCTATGGTCATCGTCAAATTTCGGTTCATAATCCATGACTTCATTTAATATCTCTCAAATCATAGTTAAGACCTTGTTCATATTAGTGGTAGAATTTATAGGTTCATGTTTGCGGTAGAATTTATAGGTCCATGATTTCATCCAATATCTTATTAGTTATCATCAAATTCTTATTTGATTTCTAGGATTTACAAATCCTTAAAGTTCTTTCGATTCTAGTCTTTGTTGTTGCAAATTTCTAGTAATAATTTGAAATTGTTTTTGGTTTGAGTCCTATTTAGTAACCGTCAAATCTTGATTCATGTTATCTATAAAATTATAAAGTTCATGACATCATTCAAATGTCAAATTCTGGTTTCTTTTAGCTATAGGGTCTATAAATTTAGAAAGTTCATTCACTCTTTTTTTATTTGTCCAATTAAAAAATAAAAGTTACAACACAACTAAGAATGTGACAATGTGCCTTGACATGATATGAAGTGATCATATGATTAATTAGTGGCAATACAACCTGAAAAACTACCTTAGTCATGAATTTTGTTCTAGGAAAGCTATCTTAGTTGTTGGAATTTCTTTCAAACTATGTGTATGGAAATATAAATTTTACCTTGATTCTTAGTTACGTGATTTTGATTCAATGAATGTCTAAAACTATGTGTCTTCTTCTATCTTATTGTTATTGTGTTAATTACTTCCTTTTAGGTAACATTATTCAAGAAGAAACAAATTCAAGTCCAACAAAAGCATTATTACTTCATTAAATAGTAGTGTTGGTGTTCATGTCTGAATTTAGGTGATGATTATGAAAAGACACATAATGTAAAAAATTTCGACTAAGGTTCAACCAATGAGGACAATAGAGTAGGCATCCCTTATTTGATAGAGCCTATTTTAGGTAAAATTATAATAGAATGGAAGGGTAACCTATCTATGTAATTAACTTTTTTTTTCATAGTGTTAATTATTTTTATTAAATTATTTTAAGTTTTACAATTACATGAAAACTCTTGCTTAAATTGATTTTCAGATTTACCAATATTAAAGTTGCATGTTCTATCACTTCTACAATGAAGTGATCGTTTGAAGAACCATTGCTTTGGTGGGTCGATTTCATGTCCATTCTGAATGAATGTATATGGTAGATGCTCAATGGAAAAAATTTAAAGTTAGATAAATAATTTCTTGTTTGAGTTACTAGGTTTTTTAAATTCAAAAAACTAATTAATGTATGAAATCAATCGAGAAAAAACTTTGGTAGGACGAAGGCAATGAGGCTTTGGTCAGGAGAGAGTGGAAAAACCACATTGCAACTAGGTAAATTTAAATCAATTGATTTTATATTGTAAACTTGTATTCTTTTATTTCCTTACCTAATTTTTATTTAATTAATTTTTATACCGGGTTGCATGATTTTTGATATGATGCTCACAAACAAGCAATTAGGAAGGCCGGCTTGGATGACGTAGAGAAGTGGAAAGGCTATAAACTAAGGCATATCATAAAGTGTAATTGTTGTATAAAATATTTATGGCTTCAAAAAGTTTTACAAAGCGCTCACGATTCGGTACACAAAATAGAAATAATTAAAAAAATGCATAGCTTGGTGAGCAAGCACATCGGAGGAGCGATTATATTTATCAACCATGCAAAATGCATAGTAAAAACTTATAGTTATATGTTATGATTATTCTTGAAGTTATAATATCATGTTTATTTGTGAGACTTTTAACAAACTATTTAATGTACAGGAAAAATAGCTTGGATGAGAACTGACTCTGATGGAGTTATTGAGGAGCTCATATGAAGAAAGGGGGGTTTATGGTATGCCTATGATATCAGCCCGAGAACTGACGATGAGCTGCATTGTTTCAACTATAGACACATCATATTCTAGCCCAGGTTATACATCACAGGACATTGATGTGGTTGTCTAAAAAAAAGTTTTAGGAACAACTGTCTATTGAGATGCAAAATATGAGAGGAAAAAAAGAGTAACCTGACAAGAAAATAAAATGTATCGGGCTCAAATGATTGTAGCTATGAATATATATTTTCCTCCCCCTCGTGGACCTTCTGGGTTCATGATCTTTTCATCCCCTCCACCTCCATCTTCTTAGGAATTTTAAAGTGTTGTTCATATTTATATTTGTTTAAAAAATATTTGTGTATGAAGTTTTTTTCATCTCTTCATTATGAACTATTTAAATAAATTATAAAATTTATATAAGTAAATTTTTAGAGATGCATTTTTATTGTCGTTGTGGTTTATTATGAACTATTGTTGAGGATCATAAGTGAGAAAACAATCACAATCTTTAGTGAAATTGCCTTTCAATTGACAATTCCATCGATATTTCAATTGAAAATATACAAAATGGGTATCACTGTACCGATAAATAATCAATGAAAAATTCTATTAGGAGAATAAACAATGATGATATTATCAATAAAATAGAAAGCTTGATAAGATATTTTTTGACGACAATGTTCTATCATTTATTCCATCAGTATTTTTTAATGTCAATGTAATCTTCATTATATACTAATAAAATATTTCGTTGGTATTTTTAAATTTTTTTTTGATAATGATACCTAAGCAACCTAATTAAGTTTTGAATATTCATTTATGTATTTAATACCCAAACACACGAAGGTGTGTCGTTTTAAAGAATTACATGAAAGGATGTATGTGCAATACCAATATGGAAATTTGCTTACAAGTTCTGAAGCATCCTTATGCCCGATTGCAACCAAAAAGGGGATAAAGCAACAAACCAAAAGAATGCAAGACATTGACAAGAAAACAAAACCACTACGTACGTAGATGCAAAACAAAGCCAACTACAAGGTACAATTTCATAGATCATTATTCTTTTTACTTACAGAAGTGGAGAAGATTACGATGCTTTACTGTTTATATAAATAGTAAAGCATCTCAATATTTTTTTGAATTTTTTTAAACTCTATTTTATAATTATTTTCTTACAATTTCATCCTTCGATGTTTTATTAATTTTGAATTACTCATCATATTTTTTTATATATAAAATTATCGCAATCTTAAATAAATATAGCAGTATTTTGTTGATATTCACTTAATTTTTGTAAAAGTTTATTTTTTGTTATCATACCATTAAATAAAAAATAATTTTATTTTTTAAACTTAGTGGTGTCTAGGATCCGGGTTGCGGGTTTTTCAAGTTAAGCTGCAGAGCTCAGATCGATTTAATATGTCACATTCTCAAAATTTTAAAAAATATCATCTTGAAGTTTTTTTAAAAATTAAATCATACTTTTATCAATCATCCAGATTGTATTTAAATCCATTAAATCAACTATATTACATCAAGGAAACTCAAACATAGAAACTCCCATATGATTCATGCTTTTTAAATAAACTTCAAGTGGGGGTATCAGTAGGGTTTTAGATCCCTAAATGTAAGCATGTAATCTAATAATTTTAACATCCAAGAA
>Ga0325411_1005678_pt1 | contig 13774 bp, 3 predicted proteins | sample PopdelMetagenome_13_FD_206181 | JGI IMG/M metagenome (GOLD analysis project Ga0325411, IMG submission 206181) | Populus deltoides microbial communities from Bellville, Georgia, United States - Xylem-PdIQD-R4 | ecosystem: Host-associated > Plants > Phyllosphere > Stem > Wood/Secondary xylem... | reverse complement strand
ATGCCAGTTGTGTGGTCAATGTTGATGCTCTTGTGCAAGACATAGAATTATTCCTCTTTTATATTGAAATTGGATAGACTTGGACAGCCACAAATACAAGTGGAACACTTCAAGACACTCACTTGAAAAAAAAATTAATATAAGCACGAGGACAATCATAGTTGACACAAAACTTGACAACCACAAATACAAGGGGAACACTTCAAGACACTCTAAGATCTGTAAAGGGAGGCACACTACATATTTATTCTTCACTCTTTCATATTTTGACACAAAACCTTACCAGAGACCTTATTATAAAACAGTCGTGTAATTTATTTATTGACTTCTTATTAATTATTCCTCGACGTAACGTACAATGGGCTCCCACAAACATAATAAGGTAGAAATCTTCGAGAGAAGTTAATGTCAAATTAAGAAAGGACAAATAACTGAAAAATACTTTATCCTGTTTTTTATGGCTGAAATTTTCCGGCGAAATAGTCTCTTGTCGGAGATTTCGACCCCCTCCATCTTTCCAGACTATATTAATATCCTGCCACAGAAAAGATACCCTCTATGCAAAACCTCTCCGGTGACTGCCCGAAGTGTGTGTGTGCGCGTGTGTGTGTGTGTATAAATGAGCTGCTCATTGTAACCAAAAAGACTGTTCCGATCTACTAGCATCATGCATGTATAAGAACTCAAATACAGTCGAATTTTGGCCGGGCTCTTGAAGCCATTTAAAACTGGCGTCCTAATGCTTAGACCTTTGGTTTCTAATTAGGGTTTTCAAGATCTAAAGAGAATGAGTTATTAGAATCTTAAACTCATGGAAGGACGATAATTAATCACCGTAAATTAATCCATAGAGAAATAGAAGAGAAGCATAAATTTTATTAGTTTTCATACATTTTTAATTTCTTTTATAAATTTATAGTTAACTTTATTAATTTTCAAGAAATCTATTATTTCTTTTATTGAGGTTTATTTTCTAATCATGACATATTAAACAAGATTTCTATCATTTATTAAGTCAACTAACAGTATTCGTTCAACCTCATAAATTTACTCAGCGAAGATTGGATAAAGGGTTTTAACCTTCACTCTAGGTAAAGAGGTGAACATAATACTTGCACAAATATAATTAATATTTCCTATCTAGTTAAATAATTCTTATTCTCCTCTAATAATCTTGCCTATAGTAATTATTTGAAGAGATTTCTTAGCTCCTCTTGGTACAATATTTGCAGCATATTGAAATTCAACCTTGCATGCTTTAGTACAGGTTCGATGGCAGCTTGTCTTGCTCACAGCTGCTATTCTATATTTTATCTGCTGATAATTTTTACTCTGTATTTGATATTCATGGTTGTAATTAATTACATAGTAAGGGTTGTCTAAACAAAAGCCCGGCATAAGCCCAACCATGATAAAAATATAACTCTCTTTGCTTATAAAAAACTGTAAGTCAGGAGGTAGTCATTTGTATCCGGTTTGTTATATTAAAATATTAATATAATAACTTTACAAGGTTAAATTCTTTTTTTATAGCAACTAATTGATCCAAGCTCTTTGTTCATTTTTCACTATTGATCCTAGCTCTTTTTCTTCTACAAAATTTCTCTTTAAGCCCTAAGCTATTAATTAGTTAAGCAAGTAACCTCTTATGCTTTATACTTCAGAAAAATTTTCTTTATCTTTTCTATTTGTTTCATTATCTAGTTTTACTTTTATTTCTTTATAATTAGTTATTGAAAATGTTAAGGTTTATAATAATTTATGGGTTTGTAGAATTAATATGTGTATGGGTAATATTATATGTTAATGGATATGAATTGAAATGAGTTTTGATAAATTAATAAGTATTTTGTTATGAAATTCATATGAAAAATGATGATAATGAATTTACTAATGATTAAAAATGAAATACAGGACAACTAAGAAAATTAGAGATATAATAAATAAATTAAAAAGAAAACATTTAATATTTATGTTTAATCCACTTGTACAAAACAACAAGCCAACAAAAACAACATTAATTTATAACAATCCTTTTAAGCTATGATTTTAAATATTATGTACTATATGTCAGCATAGAATTGTTGCCAAGAACTTTCCTAGTCCTTAGAAGATTTAGAAATAGATAAATGAAAGTTTGTTGTATATATTGAGAAAGATATTTTTAATGAGATTAAAAATAAAATAATTATGAAACAGTTTTAAAATATAAAATCTAGAAGAGAATAATTATAATGTAAGTTTTTTCATTTTAAAAGTATTCTTAAATTAATTTTGCTTGACTTGAGTTGGTATATATATTTCAAATTAATTTCTATATATAAAACATGTATGTATAATATATAATATCAAATATTTATTAGTAATTTGCCTCTTTATTTAAAAATTTTTGGCTTCATCACTAGTTGTGATCTATAATTATAGTCAACCAGCCATCAGCTGAAGACGTGGCTTGGTTTTAAATGATTGAGTATTAATGTAAATATCATGATTTTTTATTTTTATACAATGATAATTTAATAAAAAAATAAATTAAAATATATTATGAAGCTAAAGTGTGAGTTAGCACAATGCAAAATGTAAAACGATGAAATAAATAACAAAATGATGACATTTGCATTAATACTCAATCGTATCTTGGTAATAAGTGATATCCTAATATCTTTAGGTTTTTGTTAATCTACTCAATTTTGCTTGTTTAATTGGGATAAAAAATAAAATGATAGTTTTTTTTTTTTTTTGGATATAAGGAGGGTTTGATTAGGAGCATGATAGAAGTTATTTTTTAAAATTTTTTTTGTTTAAAAATACATTAAAATAATATTTTTTATTTTTTAAAATTTATTTTTTATATTATCAAATTAAAATAATATAAATATATATATATATATATATATATATATATATATATATATATATATATAAAATAATTTGAAGCTAAAAAAAATTCATAAAATTTTAAAAATACGGTTAGACCACAATGTTAAATAATACCTTAGTAATGTTAGCTAAAGAATAATATAAATAATATCTTAAAACTTCATCTAAAAATTTAAATTATTGAATTAAAATGATTATTTAATAAATAAATATAAGATAATCACGAAACCGTAACATGGTTTAATCCATTTTTATACCTTAATTTAAATGATAGCTAGTCAAGTTTCAAATTCAAGGGAAGTCAGCAGAGATGATGTTGATGCCATAGCTTGTGTATGGTGAGTTCTTGACTTTCAGGAAAAAAGAAAAAAAAAGAATAAATTAAGCTTCAAGATTTATTATATATCCACTGCATTCTAAATGTATGGTTGATCGATGACATTAAAAAAAAAAAAAAAAAACCTCATCCTTAACATTCCTAATCTCAATTACATCTCAAAATAATTAATTTTATCGATTTCATCCCAAAGCTACTCGATGTTAGGCAATTTTCCCAGTGAACAACCAAAATACATTAAAAAATACCCCAAGGTTCTTGCATAAAAAGCAATATTTCTTAATTTTTGATAAATTTGGGATGATATTGATAAGTCTGATAATTTGTGAAAATAAAAATCACACAATACATGAAGAACAATGATGAGAAAACAAACAAATGGGCTATATAGTTCTAGAGAAATTCTACAATGCTCAAGCTATGATTAGAAAGATGGACATAAAAAGGAGGATAAAGAAAATAAAAACCTTCATTCGGCATTCGAACAACCAAGCATAGTCATTATTACATAATTGATCCATCAAATACATGCATATGAAGTTCTATTAGAATCACGAATACATAATCATTCAGAATCGGAGAAAGGCAGAGATATACAATTGATCCGTCAAGCACAGACTTTCTTCAGCTGAAAATTGTCCAACATGGAAAAGATGGCTGGAGATTTTATTTGAAACAAGACAGCACTTTGTAATGGATCTGTGCATGTCACGCTAATCCTTTTGGAAATAAGGCATGACTGTAAACACAGTTTGTGCCAGGGTGAATAGAAGCAATGCAACAGCAGCTAAAAGCGAAATCAGTGCCCACGGACTGTTGAAATAATCACGCTTGAGTTTCGCCATCCATACATTGCGCTTCCGATTGCAATGCTCCTTCGCACCGTCGAATACTTTATTATAATAAAAGTGACGACGTCGGGAGTGTATGACATTTTTGCCTAGGTTATTGAACAAGAAGCAGACCTTTCCATCATCGCCCAACCCATTTTCAATAATTTCCGAGTGTCGAAGTATCTGCACATCTTCTTGAGAGTTGATTAAACAATCCATCAGAGTTATATAATCAGTGACGTACAGATGTTTGCGCTGAGAGCACTGTTCATAGGTAACAAGATTTCGGAATAGCGACTCTGTTCTGTCATCAATTTTCAAACATGGGATTTCTATCGTGCCATTTTCCGAGAAGTCAACATCAAACAATAACCTTCTTGATCCCTCTCGCTTTTTGAATTTAATGCCAGCTTCTTGCAGCTCTTTGGCATTGCGTATGAAATACCAATCGTTGTCCTTTGGTGATTCCGTCGAATCAGGCGGCTGATACCCAGCATGATATAACATGTCCAGAAGATGCTTGCATACATTCTCAGGAATTCTATGGTTTCCTAAGCCTCGAAATATCTGCTTGCAAAATCTTAAGGCCATACCAAAGAAGTCGTTTTCGTTCTGCCCAGACGTCTTAGTAAACAACTCCAGAAGAACAAAGAATGGAAGTTGATTCTCAAGTAACATCGTGTCAGTTTCTACGCATGAGAGGATCCAAGGCACTTCGAAAACAGGGTCATCTTCACCGCTGACTCCTGGAATATTGTTATACTTGCGAATAAGCTTAACAATGAAGCAACCATCAAGAAGCAACATTTCAACAAATTCATCCTGGACTAGACTTACGGACTGATCATAAAATTTACGAGCTTCTGCTTCCACCCCAATCATGGCCTTAACATATTCACTCACGCTACTTTCCCCTCTGCGTTGAAGAAGCTTTTGTAGATAACGTTTTTTATGTTCTTCCATCATCTTCAATTTATCTTTTCCACGATGATAAGGGCCGATGGAGAGGATTTCCGGCTCAAATGCCCTGTCGTTTACATGGCGGAGGCGACTAGGAACCTTGCAAATACTGCATGTTGAGTGATTAGAAGGCAAATCTCCAAGCTTTTTGTCGATTTGAACGACTAAAGGGTCCCGACGACTCATCTCTTTTTACTGAAATTAATGGATACAAAAATGTTTCAAAAAAAGTCCCGACGATTCATCCAAAACTTTATTTTGAATGTAATTAAAAATGTGCGTGTTACTGATGTCCATAAGAAACATATTGATTATAAATTCAAAATTTGAGGTGTATAAAAGTTTTTTTTGTTTTTGTGTTTTAAAAGTATTTTTGAAAAAAATTAATTTAATTTTTTTTGCTTTAAATTAATACTTTTTAGGAATATTCTCAGATCATTTTAATATCTTGATGTTAAAAATAATTTTTTAAAAATAAAAAATTTATTTTAATACATTTCATAGCGAAAAACACTTTATAAAGCAACAGTCATTGCACTTCCAAACACCCCCATAATAAATTTTATTTTTAAATATCAGATAATAATAATTTTGATTGACTCAAGTGAACTCGTCAAGTATGTGACTCAAATTATGACGCGACTATGTTTAATAAAATTAATTTTTAAAAATAATTTTTATTTAATTATATAATAATTAAAATAAAAACCGTAAAAAAAGCAACCATAAAAAAAATTTAAGAAAATAATGATGAGATGTAAAACAAAACGCTTAATAATGACTCCTATACTCATATTAAAAAAAATGATTGATATTTAATAAAATAATATCTAAAATCCATTCTTATTTAATTTAATAAGCTAATATTTTAAATTAATTAATTTTTAAAAAATTAAATTTAAAAATAAAACAAGAAAAAGGAAAAAAAAAAAGGAGATAAGAGCACAAGCTTGGGTTGCCCAGCACGCCTAACCCTGTAAAAAGGGCCCAAGCACATGACCTTCCTAGCCATGCCCACATGCTTGGCTTTAATCAGAAAACTCAGCAGCACTTGAGCTTAGAAGCCTAGACTCGTGCTTGGAAACCTGTACCTCTTTTTTTTTCTTCAGTGTTCACTTCTATGTTTTTTTTTTTCTAAGTGGATGATAGGTCATTTGTAGTGGCAAGTGACTTATTGCCATCTAAGTGCTGCCTGGAATTCGGGAATTCGGCCATCATTACGGTGGTTGGACAATCAAGAGGAGAGGGTTTATGGCTTAAAAATATATTTTCAATATATTTTTATCTAAACATATTTATTAAACACCATAAAAATCTTAATAAATCACTTATCAATCCTAAAATTACTCAAGAAATAAAAATTAACCGAATTAAAAAATCTACACGAACCCAATCCATATTTTCAGACAAGTTTATAGATTAAAAAAACCCTACCATTGAACTCCTTTCTCATCAATGGCTTTCTCAAAATAAAAACTAAAAAATAAAATTAAAAAAATAAAGTTTTGAAATGAAATGAAACTCCAAAAAAATAAAGGGACTATAATAGAAGAAAAATGAAAATACAGGGATAAAAAAGAACTTTTGTTGTGCTAATTTAAGATTAGCCATCATAATTTTCTGAGTTTTACTTTTGGTCCTATATCTTTTAATTGTGTTTTTCTATAACAAATTATAACAAATTAGTTACTAATTTGATTAAAAAAAAAGGATCCAATTAAAAAGAACAAAAAGAAAAAAAAAAGAAAACCATATGAATCCACATTGCACTCAGTATTATTTTTTCCCCAAATCTTTTAGTGTTTCTGCTAATTTCCAAGCTTGGAAGTAGCATTTATATTCTTTTAGGGTATCCATTTATGAACAAATATCACTATATATATGTGATTTTTTTTCTTTAGGGGTATGATCATTAAGTATAAAACTATAAGACGTGGGTTTTTTTATGTGCAAGATTTCAATACTTATTTTCTCATATATTATTGTAAATGGACAACGCAAAATTTTTTGTTTTTAAAATTTTGTTTTTAAACTTTTTTTCTTGGTCATTTAGTCTTAATTGAAGACCAATTGATTTTGATTTTTTATAAAATAGTGAGATTGAAAGAAGAGGGAACAAAACAAAAAAGGCACTAAACATGGGTGGCGTGCCATAAGTTTCACAAAAGATACACTGTGATTCTCAAACTTAAAAAATAACACAGATTATAAAATTCTAATTCCATTTTGGTACCAAAGTTAATTTGTATTATTTTTTAGAGTTCGGTTAAGATGAGAAAGAGAGAGAGAGAGAGAGAGAGAGAGGTCAATAGATTTCAGCGGTAAAGAGAAAAACATATTATTAACACTGATTTAGGCCACCAAAACGAATGATCATTTGATGAGAGAGATTTTTATTAGGTTTTTTTTTTTACTTTTAAAGTTCATGAAAAAATAAGTCTGAACTTGAGTTGATTTTTAGTTTCGGGTTGATTTTGGTTTTTGGAGTGCTTTAGTTTTTATTTTTTTAGGACATTGATAAGTTTAACACGGTTCCTAAGATTTTAATAGGTGTTTTTGGTACAAAAAAAAAACAAATGGGTTGAAAAATTAGTTTTTGGGTCAAAAACACGTAAGCTTTAATTTTTCAGCTACTTCAGTGACCAAATTTTAGGCAAAAATAGATGACCAGTCTTTTGTTTTTTATCAAAACAAATTAGGGCAGAGGACATGTCGTCTGCACCAAGGGCAACAAAAAAAACAAGGACCTAGGCATGCAAGCCTGCTAGGGAAGGCCTACAGGTGGGCTCTAACAAAATGGGTCAGACAGACTATTATTTTTTTTCTTCTAGTTTGTTTTTTATTGATATCTTTTTTCAACATGTCTTTTTAAAAAAATAATTTTGAAATTTATGTTTCAATTAATATTAGTCATTTGTGATTTTTTTTTATTCGCTTATTTAACCTTTTTTGGATAGAGATTTAAAAAAAAAATTATTTTGTGTGTATTTAATTCTTGAAGAGATTATGATTCATCAATTTTTTTTAATATTTTGTATAGATGGATTTTATTTTCAGATAATATTTCTAATATGTGTAGCTTTGCATATTTTTATTTTTATTTTTATTTTTATTTTGTTCAATAAATTTAATATATTTGTCTATTTTTATTATCATTTGATTGGAAAAAAATATAAACAAAATTAATTTAGCAAACATAACTGGGTAAATGTCATTTCTTATGAGATTAAATATATATCTTGACGTAGACCTGTCTTTCAATTTTTCAAATTTTATTTTAGGTATTGTAAATGACTTTTGATTTATTTATCAAGACACATTATTCTTAATTGATTTGATTACATGTATGCATCATTTTTTTTTATTTGCACTTAAAGTTTTTTAACTACAAAAATACATTGAAAAAACCTGTATATATATTTTTTTTTATAAAAAATAAAAATATCTTACCCGCAACGGAGAACAACTCACATAACTAGTTACTTATAAAAGAAATGAAAAAGGGAAAAAAAAATGAAAAGGGCAGCTACACCCTCCAGTCCCCTTTGGTTGTGTCACTGCTTCTAAGAAGGATAATATTGTTCTATTCTCAAGGACGACGTTTAGCAAGAAGAAGAAGAAGAAGAAAATAGGGTCTTGAATTCGGACAACATCAACAATATAGAAGAAAAGCATCAATAGATTCATTTTTTGACAAATAAAAAGAATTAAAAAGTTAATGTCTCTTTGAACATTAAAGAGTTGCACCATTGAGAGAAGTTGTATTTACCTTAGGAGTTGTGATATTAGTTTTTTTCATGTAATTTGGTAGTAGCATTGTCACCTTGTTACACCCATCTTAACTTCAATGGCACTTTATGTTTACTCATGAAAGATGTTGGGTTTTGTTGAGAGAAGCATATTATGTATATAATTTCCATGCATAGGAATAATTATCTCTCCATTCAAGATCCTATCGAATCGTAAAAACAATAATCTACAGCGCTACTTGTGATCAGTTGAATCATGCATTGTGAAGGATTTTTTAGTACTTACAGGGTTTGACACTGAGGCACAGAAAAAACAAACCAGGTTATATATCAAATACCTGCATGTTACAACAATGGTCAATCGACTGATCGAGAATCAAATGATACTCGTTAAAATATTAATATATAATACCTATCGCTTGTTCTCAAACCTTGCTCTGCAATGGATCTTCTCTAGAGCTGAGATATATATATATATATATATGCTTTTTATAACTATCAACCCTTGCCAAAAGTCGACAAAGAAATTAGAAATGATATGTATTAATCAAGTCGATCGCCTTAATATGCCAAGAGGACGAATACTTCATAAGTTGAAGAGTCTTCGTCTTCAAGCTGGGACAGCTGGTTCCATGGAGGTGTCCACATCAGTTTTTCCGCTGAGATATCCAAAATTCGACAAAGAAATTAAAACATGTTTGTTGTGTGTGGTCCCGCACCATGTGATGGTGGGACCACCAAATTTAATTGGCAAGGGGCAGCAGCTTGCCTCTTTGAAAACGTAAATAATTAGCACTGTTCAGCTTTAGCAAAAGAGAGAATATAAAACAGGGAAAAAGAGAAGAAGAAGAAAGGCAGCAGAATAATCTCTCTTCTATTTCCAGCTCTTTAACAGTTAGAACGGGCTGAGATTTTGACAACCACTTCTGGACATGCTAATCCTCTTTCTAGACGAGATCGAATACTGCCTCTTTCAAAACACAAATAATTAGCACTGTAGCAACAGGTCAGCTTTAGCAAAAGAGAGAATATAAAAAAAGGAAAAAGAGAAGAAGAAAGGCCTTTTATTTCCAGCTCTTTAACAGTTGGAACGGGCTGAGATTTTGACAACCACTTCTTAATTCTCATTCTAGACGGTTAGATCGAATATTAATGATGTAAAAATGATATGTGCAACAGACCCTTCACCATGCAACCATGACATGCACCATGTTCGTGGATCATGTGCTGACATGTCACAGTTAGTTAGTTTTAAGTGATGCAAATAATTAGTGGGGTTAGTGCCCTGCTTTTCGTTGTGCGGAATGTGTGTGGGAATCATGCACCGATTATTTCTGCCATTATTTTTGTCGCCCCGACATCGTGGCGGTCTTAAAAATTTAATTTTTTAGAAAAGAACAGATTTCTGGCATTCTATTCTTTAATGGTGATATTCTTTGTTTAAGGAGTCGCCACCTAATATTATGGATACTAGGAACCTTGACTGGTCAGCAGAGATTCTATGGTACAGGACTGGTTACGCAAAAGGGAAGATATTATCCCTCTTAAACGTCCTGCCTAAGGCAGGCTGCATTGCTGATCTTTGTCATTAATTGCTAACATTTTTTTTTGTTCGTTTATATTATGATTGTTTGTGTGTAATATTCCTGACTCTAGCGTCAGTGAATATTCAACTACGGATATTTCCAACTCTGGCGTTGGTAAACATTACGTAGATATGAAAATAAACAAATTTAAATCATCATCCTTTTTTATTCCTGACTCTGGTGTCAGTGAATAAACAAATAAAATCAAAATTTTTTTTTATGCATACGCATTATTTTTATTTTTATGTAGCTAAAAAAACAAAACAAAGTAAAATAAAATAAATTTACTTAGTATCTTTATTCCTGACTCTGGCATCAGTGAATAAACCAATAAATTTATTTTATTTTATTTTATTTTATTTTTGCATGCATATTTTTTATTTTTAAAGAAAACACAAGGAAATAAATTTGAATCAATAGTTTTATTCTGACTCTAGCGTCAATGAACAAAAATAATAAATTCATATTTATTTTTTTATTTATACATACACACATTTTTTTATGTAGCTAAAAAGAAAACAAAATAAAATAAAATAAAATAAAATAAATTTGCATTAGTATTTTTTATTCCTGACTCTGGCGTTAGTGAATATACCAAATAAATTTATTTTATTTTATCTTATATTATTTTTTTTGCACATTTTTTATTTTTATATAACTAAATAATAAAATACAATGAAATTTTTATTCTGACTCTGGCGTCAATGAATAAACAAAAAATAAAATTTTTTACATACACAATTTTTATTATATATTTTTTATTTTTTTATCTTTTATTTTTTTATTTTTGGGCTGGGCTGGGCTAAATCCAGCCCAGCATATATATTGGTGGTTGGGCTCAGCTCAACCCCACAGGGGGCTGGGCTAGGCCCGGCCAGCCCGGCCCGGTCACTGGCCCAAGCCAGTGACCGGCTAGGCAAACAGCTGATGCACGCGTGAAGTACTTTCACGCGTGCATCAACAGTGCGAAGGTAATTAAATTACCTTCGCACTGTTCAAATGCAATTTGAACACAGGAGCAAAAACAAATGGAAACGGGCGCACCTGTTTCTGGAGATTGCACTGAAGGCTGCAACGCTGGTGGGGTTCGACTGCTTTTCGTTTCTGGCGATGGTGGAGGAAGCTGCAACGCCGGTGTGGGTTCGACTGCTTTCTGTCAATAACCAATGGTTCGATGATCAATTGTTTCCTTGCAGGTACGAAAACAGAATTGATCCGTGACTCTCTGCCTTTTTCTCCTTTTCTTTGTATATTTTTTTGACGAAAAAACTTGTTTCTTACAGGGACGAAACCTGGGCTGATGTTTCTGTTCTTCTCTGTATTTTCTTTTTTTTTGTTCTGTTTTCTTTGTTCTGTTTTTCTTTGGGTTAATTGCTCTGTTTTTCTGGGTTTTTTGTTGCTGTCGGGTGCTGTGAGTTGCTTTATTTCTGGGTTCCTCTTCCTCTTCCTTTTTTCTTTACGTTCTCTGCCTTCTTCTTATAAAGACCCGCAGCTTGCCCCTAATCAATCCTGCCTTTGCAGGACTGTATCTTCCATGATTTGAACTATTGCAGATTTTCAGGTCTCCGGTTGAATCGGGATGAAGAAGATCACACGGCTCTCCCACTAGCAACGGCGATGTTTCGGCCAAAAGACACATTTTCACTTTTTGACCCCTGAACTTTGGAAATCCGGCAATTGGACCCCTAAGCAATTAAAAATTTCTGTTAATTTTGCCCTTTTTGATTAATTTCAATTAAATCCCTAAATTGGTACACTATTTACAAAACAGTCCTTAATTCCTGGATTGTTCAATTTGGTCCTGAATTAATTCTTTTAATTTTGCCCGTTTTGAATTAATTTCAATTAAATCCCTGAATTATAACACTGTTTACAAAACAGTCCTTAATTTCTGGATTGTTCAATTTAGCCCTTAATTAAATCTTTAACTTTTAATTCTTTCAAAATTGATCAATTAACTCTCATATTACATCCCCAAACTTCAAATTTTGTTGTCTTAACCCCATTGTCAACTATATTTAATTTTTGTATTATTTGTTCAAAAATTGGGTTATGACAATTTCCATTTCGTTGTATCAGTTGTTTTTTACTCATTCATTAGTTGGCTATAAAAAATAAGTCATCTGAAGTGTAAGGGAGGATATGAATTAATTATGCAAAACTCTCTTCTTTGTTTCTCATTCTGTTAATTCTTCTTCTTTTCTTAAATTACACCTATCAAAAACTAGTCATTTTGTTAGAAATCAGGACTATTAGTATTGTGAGTTTTTCTCAAACACTTTTCTTTTTTAATCTTGTTGTATTCCAAAAATAAATTGTTCTTAATAATATGTATGTTGTATATGTATGTTGCAGCTCTTAGTTAAATTTAGGGATCATTTGTTTATGCGGCTGCGGTAGCTTTTAAAACAAATAGCGTAAACAATATGTTTGATAACATTAAAACTCAAATTAATGTGTATGTGGGGCCTGTTGAAAACGTATGTTAGTGAGAAGCAGCAGCTTCTCCTCACGCGGCCCCGTCTATGCTAGGTGAATTAATTCACCAGGGCGCTGATTATATGAACAGTGCCAAGTGAATCTCACGTGGCACTATTCACGTGGATAGTGTTTCATTGGATCGCGTTTGACCCGGTAATTTTTTTTTTTAAATTGTGTTTTACTCGAAAAACTAGTGTTTAATATTATTCAATAACACTACATAAATTAGAAGGACATCGCATAATGACGTGGCATTTGCGGAATTTGATCGCAATTTTAATTTTGTTTTTGATGATATTTTACCTAATTTTGTTGCATGCTCAAAATACCATAGAAACTATAGTTCTTGTCGGATGAATTTCATACGTGATGAAAAAAGGTAAGTTAATGGAATAATAAAAAATATTTGATATAAAGTATTATTTATTTAATGATGTAATAGTGGTTGTTAAATCTACAATATTTAAATTAAAAACCATCAATATTAATATATATCTTTTTTAGTTATTTTATAACCTCAATTTGAAAAATATTTTTAACCAAACACATTAAACTAATTTTTATTCAACCTCAATTTTAACCACAGTTTTAACCAAACATATGCTAATATAAAAATTAATTTTAAAAAAATAAAAAATATATTATTTTGATATGTTTCTAAGTAAAAAATATTTTAAAAAATAATCACGATCGTCCTCCTAAATAAACAACACGCAAAAAAATATTATTTTGATATGTTTCTGAGATGATTATTTAATTAAGTAAATACAAGATAATCATGCAACCGTTAAATGGTTTAATGGTTTAATCGATTTTTAGATCTTAATTAATTAAAATGAGAGCTAGTCAAGTTTCAAATTCAAGGGAAGCCAGCAGAGATGATGTTGATGCCATAGCTTGTGTATGGCGAGTTCGTGACATTCAGGGAAGGAAGAAAAAAAGAAAAGA
>Ga0325411_1005676_pt1 | contig 13779 bp, 8 predicted proteins | sample PopdelMetagenome_13_FD_206181 | JGI IMG/M metagenome (GOLD analysis project Ga0325411, IMG submission 206181) | Populus deltoides microbial communities from Bellville, Georgia, United States - Xylem-PdIQD-R4 | ecosystem: Host-associated > Plants > Phyllosphere > Stem > Wood/Secondary xylem... | reverse complement strand
TTTTCTTATAACTAAATCTCACTTGTAATTTAGGTTTAGCGGTATAATATATGACTTGATTCAATATAACATGTGACCTGATTCAAAATTATTAATTTAGAACGATGTTGTTTTAATATATTTTTTAAAAAATAATATTGTTTTGAATTTTTTTAAAGTCAAATAAGATTTTGACTGGGTTACAAGTTGGCCATTTAAATTGATCGGCTTAACTCTTATTTAATTTATTTTAAAATTTGATTAATATTAAATCTCGAGTAAATGAATCATTAAATTTACTAATTAAAACAAATTCTAAATTAACAAATCATCAAGTTAACTCACAAAACTAAACTTATTTTAATATATATTCTAATGCACCTAAAGCCTCGAATTTACTTCATTGTATTGCATAATATATGCAATTTAGATGTAAATCTTAAAGAAGATAGACGAGATCAAGGAACGTATAATACTTTGGGAACCCGGTTCATTAAATTAATAGTAGAGAGACCTACTTGACATCTAGTGGATCGTTAGGAGAGTAATATGATGTTTGACCAAAAGACCAAGACAAGTCATTAACAACATCGTCCAATGACTTCAGTTTTGAGCTGACCTTACGTAGACTTTAGCACATGAATTAAATATATTAAGAAAGGAAAACTATCCCATGAGCCTCTCTCCCCTAAAATTTGGGTTTGTTTCTTAAATTTTAATCCAAAATGGGAAAAAAATCTTCTTCAAATTCCACTTCTTTATCAGTTTTTAATCCAAAATACTACTTCAAAAAACCCCAACAACTTGTTCTTGTCATTTTTGGATTTATCTCTCTAGTTTTGCTTGTTTCTGACCGTCAAAATCTTACCAGAGACCACCAAGAAGAGGTTTTGAGATTGAATGAAGAATTGGCACAGCTAAAATTGCAGCTTGAAGATTTTAATGTAAAGGTTCAATGGTCAGCAGGTCTGGACAGTGCAGACATTAGCAAAGATGATGATGATGATGATCCTGTTAGTGTTGAAAGAAGAGAGAAAGTCAAGGAAGCTATGCTTCATGCTTGGACTTCTTATGAGAAGTATGCTTGGGGCCATGATGAACTTCAGGTCTGCTTTCTTTCTTTTCTTTTTTGTTTTTTAATCGCAGAAACTTACTGGGTTTTTAGTGCTTTGTATTATGATTTCTTGATCGAGTTCAAGACTTTTAGTATCTAGGGCTTTATTTTTATGATATTTAGGGTACGAGTGCAGTTTCCTAAAGAATGTTTGTGTTCACCTTTCTGTCTGTTATGAGAAATGGGGTTGGGGGTTGAGGTGTGGTGAGTCAATTTTGCAACCAATGAGTCAATTCTGATTCTAAACAGCCACAAACAAAGAATGGAGTTGATAGCTTTGGTGGTCTTGGAGCAACTCTAGTGGATTCTCTTGATACATTATTTATAATGGGTCTTCATGAGCAGTTTCAAAGAGCCAAAGAGTAAGTTTCTATTTCTTGAAAGTTGATTGGAAATCACTGTGGTTTATAATTTGGTAATTTTTTAAATTGTTTTATTTCTAGATTTAGAAATGGTTGTACGTAAGCTGGCTGTTATGTTACTTAATTGCAGGTGGGTTGCGAACTCATTGGATTTCAACAAGGATTATGAGGCTAGTGTCTTTGAGACAACCATAAGGTGGCATTAGAAGTTTTAATCTTTAATTTTCAGTTGCCTTACATTTTTTGCAAGACTACATTCTACCTGTGTTGCTTCTTAACTCTTTTGTCTACTTTTGCTGTGTTCAGGGTTGTTGGAGGGCTGCTCAGTACTTATGATCTTTCTGGCGACAAAATTTTTCTTGAAAAGGCTAAAGATATTGCAGATAGATTGCTGCCTGCATGGAATTCTCCTTCAGGAATTCCCTACAACAGAATTAATTTAGCGCGTGGGGGTGCACACAACTTTGGGTGGACTGGGGTAATTTTTGTTGTTCATTGGCTTTTTTAATGCTCCCAGATTATTCCTCGCTTTGTAATCTGTTCATACAATGCACTGAGAAGCCTGCTTCATGAGCTTGATAATTCAAGACATACTCAACTCATTTTGACTCTAATGGTTATGTGTTTTATAGGGAAACAGTATCCTGGCAGATTCTGGAACAGAGCAGCTTGAATTCATTGCTTTATCTCAAAGAACAAAAGACCCAAAATATCAGGAGAAGGTATTTGCACTCTCATGGTTGTGTATGTCTGGAAGTTTCACTTTTGAATCTTTTTTTTTTTTCGAGTCATGTTTGTTTAGTTGAGACTAGTTTTGGCAATTCCAAATATGATATGTGATTCCCAAAGAAAGCATGGTAATAATAATAGATGTGGAACTAGAGTGTTTTGTTATATGCTTTCTGTAAGTTTTTCTGTGAACTGATATTTCAGGTAGAGAAAGTCGTAAAAGAGCTTCAGAAAACCTTTCCAGCTGATGGTTTACTTCCCATATATATTAATCCTCGCTCTGGAACAGCTGCTTACTCAACAATAACATTTGGTGCCATGGGGGATAGGTATTGATGCGTATTGTTGTATTTAAGATGCAATTAGCTGCAGAAACATTGTAAACTGATTTTACTGAATATGTTCCTTTTTATAACATCTATTGATGCTAAAAAAAAAGTAGTATGTTAAGCTAGCTATATCATTTTTAAGAGGGCAGTGATCAAAAAATCATCTTGTAACCACCATTCTGTCACGTATCACCAGACAATTAAACCTGAGTAACATGAATTTCGAAGAAGATGTTGATCTCGTCATGTATGTTAAAGAAGCCATATATTGTGCTACTTGAATCCGCTACTAAGATACCATGATCAAATGATACAGGATTCATTTATGAAATAGTGCTTGTGATCCTTTTTTTTTATCTCACATAAAATGTTCTATAGTGTTCATTCCTAGGTTTTATGTTTCTTGCTGGCAACAATCTACTTCAAAAGTTTGATCTCGTAGAAAGTGCTGTAACATTGTACTTGGTATTGCAGGCTATTTGATCAAATGTTTGATTTACTAGGCAGTTTATGAAACCACCCAAATGGTTAATTCCTTATGTTGTGTTGATTATTGGGCTTGATGACCCGCCCTTGAGAGGGATAGTTATGGACATTCTTAAACCTTTCTAACAGCTTAACTTTCTAGATTGAATGGTTCTTTTAGCATAAAACAACTCCACGATGTCATCTATGGCCTCTTAATACAAGCATAAATGACACGATGCTATTTTTTTTGCAGCTTTTATGAGTATTTACTCAAGGTGTGGATACAAGGGAACAAAACAGAAGCTGTAAAGCACTACAGGTAGTCTATATTCCCAATTTTAAATGATACGCATTGATTATGCAATTTCACTTAAAATGCTTGTAATTTTGTGAGCTGTGTGCTAGGATTGGCAAAATTCCAAAAATCATGGTGTAAATATATGATGATAAAAATTCCTAACTACTAATCTATAACCTGTGGGAGAAATGTTGCATTTCTTAGTGTTATATTTGGTTGCTAAATGATAAAATGATAGGTTACTTGACTAATATATTGTTTGTGCCACCATGAAGACACCTATACCTTTGTCTCTCGTCTCGTAATATTATTTTTGCAAAGCTTGTAGAAGCGAGTAGCACAAAGTTTCAGTTCCCTATAATGTTGATTTCTTTGATGAAAAATTTATGGCATTGGCTTGTGATCTTGGAAAATCAATGTTAAATATTGACATAGGATGCTGTGATCAATTTCTTCAATTGGTCACTGAACCATTATGATAAAGATGAGCTTTGATTATTATTTCCCTCATCTATTTTGTAAAGATTACATGACAATTTGCATTTTGAGAACTCTCAAATGAATCTCTACATTGACAAAATCTGTGTTAATGAATACTGCAAACAGAGAGATGTGGGAGACATCGATGAAAGGTCTCCAAAGCTTGGTTCGGAAAACAACCCCATCATCCTTCACATACATTTGCGAGAAGAATGGAAATTTTTTATCTGACAAGGTAGTCAAACAATTTGAGGAAATCTCCTAACTATTTGATGACTAAGTTGTTGTGTGGTCTTTCAAGAGCTTAACTTCTTCATCACTGTAGATGGATGAATTGGCATGCTTTGCTCCTGGCATGTTGGCTTTAGGATCTAAAGGTTATGGCTCTGGTGAAGCCGAAGAGGTTTTATCACTTGCAGAAGAGGTATTAATTAAGAAATAGCCTTTATATTTATTGATTTTGTTATCATTGTCATTTGCACTAATGTGCTTGTTTTCTAGTCAATTAGTATTAGTCTACACTGCAATACACCAAGCTAATTGTATTAAGACAGAGTATATAAAAAGGAGTTTCTTGGATTCAACTGACTTTGTGGTGTGTTCAAACTCTTAAAAAAATGAATTTAGAATATTGACAGTTTGTGAGATAAGAAGATCTGAATGAGCCAATAATCACTGAATTTTCAAATGAGTTCTGCATCTTTTGAGAAGTTTATAAGAAGCAGAATTTATGGTGGTACAAAGTTTAAGTTTAATTGATGAGGGATACCTTGATCTTCTGAAATCTAAGGAAATCTCATTGTGTTTGCTATCTCTTCTTTCCATCATCCCCCAACCCATCAGCCTTTGAAGGCTCCTGACCACTATGGATTTTGTATTGATAGTACAGGAATCTGAATGAAGTTTGTAATGCCACGTGTCAGTAGACTGCTGCTTCTGTCACTGTGCTTGCAATTCTCCGAATGTATTTCCTTGGTTCAAAAAAGATAAAATTTAAATATTTTTTGTTGAATTTAGAGATTTTGTTTTTAAGGAAAAATGGATACTTATTGTTGCCAACTGGTCTTGAAAATTGCTTTGTTTTCACAAATAGTTGGGATGCTGGGATCGATAATACTGGCTGTCACATAAGGGAATACTAGAATTATGGTAATTTTACATTTCTTCTACTTCTAGATCAACGAGAAGGTGTCAAACATAGAATTGTTGAGATAGATAGAACATGGCTGAAGGAAGACAGAATTTTGTGCGGCAGAAGTGACATGGGAATTTAGATGAAGTGACTGGGAAATGCTTGGATGTGTGTGGAGTAGGTTATTTGGTAAGTATGAAAGAGTTCAAGTGTTGAAACCACAATGAAAATATGCTTTATTGAGGTAGAGTCATGTTTTTTTCAAGAAAATGCAGTAACAAAGAGAAGCGAGAAAAATAGCACGGTCTCCACCATCATTATCCTTATTGTTACTACGATTGGTATTAGGTAACCTCAAGGATGCATCTGCAGAAAGCTTGCTTGCCTGGCAAAAGTTGAGGTCCATCATACAAGCAAAAGCATTTAAAGAAGCATATAGGCAAAAAAAAATGCGGCTGAGAACTTGAATATGCTGGTCCAGTTTCATGGCTTCCTAATCTACTTAATTGACTGGTGCATAGTTATTCTGTTCGTGGTCCACATGTTTATTAGCTTCAGATTTCGGTGGCTACATCTAATTTAATTTTTGGCTTTGAACTGTAGCTTGCATGGACTTGTTATAATTTCTACCAGTTGACACCTACAAAACTGGCTGGAGAGAACTATTACTTTCACCCTGGACAGGTTTGATACTCTCTTCTAGATTGGAAAAATGGAAGATATTCACTTGTTGTATGCTTGATACTGAAAGATGATGAAATTGCAGGACATGAATGTCGGCACTTCATGGAACATTTTGAGGCCTGAGACAGTTGAGTCACTCTTTTACCTGTGGCGTATCACTGGAAACAAGACATACCAAGAATGGGGTTGGAATATTTTTCAAGCATTCGAAAAGAACTCCCGCTTAGAGACTGGATATGTTGGTCTTAAGGATGTAAGATTTCTCTAACCCAAAGATTGTAGTCTTAATGTTATATAACAAACACCTTCATGCATGCACACGCATAATGACCCTAGTCCAGTCCATGTATTCTGTTGTGTCTTTTCAGGAAGGTATGACTTGAATCCTCTACTACTTTATTGCATGTTCGAGAAATAGAATGAACCAGAACCGCAACTCCTAAATACCACTGGTTTTTCCCATGCTTTGTGCTGTTTAGTTGCCTCAGAAGTTTGTGGTTTTGTTAAATGTACGAGTCCTATTCATATCCATTTTAAAATCCCGTGCATGGATTTATTTTAATGAATAACCCTTAATTAGAACCTAAAAGCAAAGCATTATAAAGTTTTGAACTCAATTATTCTTGTCTATTCGCGCAGGTGAACTCAGGTATCAAAGACAACATGATGCAGAGTTTCTTCCTTGCCGAGACACTCAAGTATCTGTACCTCCTATTTTCACCTACATCCGTCATCTCTCTGGATGAATGGGTATTCAACACAGAAGCACACCCTCTGAGAATTGTGACTCGAGGTGATCTTCATCAAGAGAATGTTCAAGTTGACAGACAACAAAAGTTACCAATTCATTTTCGTGGTAGAAAGGAGGGTCTACTAGGATACAATTAGCTGCCATCCTCCCCACATTTTCAGTCAGCTCACTTGCCTCCTGTCCTCACATACATCAACCATAAAAAAGGTGACGGTGCAGAACTTTTATATTATTCTAGATTCACAGCAGCATTAGTCCTTGAACCTGGATAAAGAGTGACACTGTCAATCATGTCCATCAATTAAGCAATCAGGGTGGTGCTGGTCAACATTCTGCCTCAGAATTTATATCCTCATCTTGCTTCCAGCTTGGATGGTTGTGTAAAACAGATAGCACATTGTCACTAGAAATTATCATATAAGTCATGATTGAGGGGCAAATGAGCTGTTGTAACATACAGTATGGGTTCACAGGTCATAAAGAATTGTTATAGATTATTGAAAATAAAATAAAGGGAACCAAAATATATTCATGCAGAATTCTTGGTGTGTTTAAACCTTGTCAACTGGATAACATAAGAAAAGAAAAATGAAGTATGCTGTTTCTATGAGTCTGGATTGTGTGTTTCTTTCTCAAAAGAAAATCTATCAATTTTATATTATAATTATTTAGCAGTAACAACGTAAGATTTTCCTACTTGGAAATACCTTCATCAACGAAGAGTTTAAGAGAAAACTAATGTTTTGAAGTGAGATATTGTACTTGAAAAGGTTAGTTAAGGTTGTGGTTTTCAATTAGGTATTTAATCAAACAACCTTGCAATATAAAGTTGAACAACTCTGAAAATGTTAGTTGTGCTAGCTTTATGATCAATCAAGGGACTGCAATTGTGAAAGACAGCTCAAAGAACATCCTCTTTAATGAAATAAATACCACCATCAAGATTGCCAACCCATACGTGTATTTTTCCTCCATCATAACGACATCCATAGTTTTTCGGTGGGGCAAGTTTAGGTTAAATCGGTGGGAAAAAAATTAAAACAATGTTTTGACAAAATAAAAATTAATAAATTGATGTTTTCAACCCAGTTTATTCTAAACTCTAGATCGAACGAGCCTTACATTACTATTAAGCCCGTTGGAGTTTACTATGAAGAATCATTATTGCAAAAATAATTTAATTTTTTTTCCTAAATGTAGAAATGGAGACTAGGTCCCATGGCATGTGCTGGCACCTACAAAAAGTCATCCTGGAATCAAGAAGAGAACGTGTGGACCACTACAAAAGTCATCCATTGATGAAGGGATCTTTCTGAATTCCCTCTCAGCATGCTGTGGTTGCTCCTTTGAAGGAATGATTTCCATGTGAAATCACTTTTAAGTTCAAACCATTCTATTTTCCTACAATATAAAGCACACATAACCTTCTTTTTAAAATTGAATGATTAATTAATTTTAGTTGAAATTACTTATGATTTACTATTATATATGATATTATATGATGATATGATTCGAGATTGAAATATGAAAAAAGTAATGCAAGAGAATTTAAACAAAACATTTATGTAGTCCACAGTGACTACAAATTAGCCGGCACAAAAGCTTAAATGCTCGAAAAGTAGGAATATTATCAGAGCCTGTCATCCAGCTAACATCCAACTCATCAGAGCATGCCCCCACAGTGGCATCTTTTTTTTCTTGTACAAAGCAATTAACCTTGAAGCCTAGGTGACAATAACAGGATCCTAACTCCTTCCATTTGTTTTCACACAGCTTTGAGAATTACTCAAACACGTCTAAAGCTGGCAAGAAATATGAGAGAAAATTCCAGGGAAAATGATGAGAGAGAAGGGGTCAAGGTGATCATGGACCTACAGGATGTAAATGTAATGTAATAGTGAGATGATGAAAACCGAGTGAAGAAATATATTACAACATCCCCCATTGTCTGGATAACCAAATCAATTGGTTAGCTACAAGGAATTGATCAAAAACGACAAGGCTATTAGTTTGGCTCTGTAACGGATAAGATCATTCAAGGAAAAAAAAAATGAATCGATAAATGTAGCAAAACAGTGGTGGTATCAACTGAGATTTTGCATTGCGGCTCGCGGGGTTGAATAGCTTGGCAGCCTATCTCTTTCCCCCATTCATCTTTAACTGCATGATACCTGTCTCCTCTTAAGAAATATACAGATTGTTTCTTCCTGGTCACCGACAATCGGTTGAAGTAAATGAGTCTGAAAATCCTCCTGGAATACTTGATTGGGATTGGGAGTAAGACATGTTGTTAAACATTGTCGAAGTACCTTCATCAGCTTGCCATCTTTGGAGAAACTGAGGAAGGCTCATGTGGAGATCAATGCCAGAATTGCCTTCCTCTTCATGGTTGGTAGGTTTCCATTGTTCTACTAGAGGTCCTAAGACGTTGACAGCATGGCCCATATCTGGTCTTTGGTGTGGCTCACGAGCTGTGCAATGCCCTGCTAGCTCGGCCACTTTGAAAATGCTCACAAAGGTCTCCTCGTCAGGATTCAGGGTTTGGTCAATTGCCTTTGGAAGGTTGTCCTTGTTGACTAGGACACGGCGGAACCATGTGACCAAGTGAGCCCTTTCATCTGGCACTGTATCATCTAGAGCTTTTCTCCCTGTCATAATCTCCATCAAAATCACTCCAAAAGCATATACATCCACTTTTGTTGTAACCCTTCCAGTAGCTGTACAGGACATAGTAGGTTCAGTTCATATTTGAAGAGAACAGTCATCAACATATTCAAGATGAAGCAAATGAATATGAAAACTAAATATACCAACATCTAAAGATCTTATTAACAGGAAACAACTGAAAGATAAAGAGGATCATTCCTCTAGATCAAGAATCACACTTTCTGAAACTTCAGTGTGCATAGAAAAGTACTAAGTTCGTTGAAAAATGAAATGCAAGTGTGTAGGAGGCCTTAGGTTTTCCTATAATTATACAAATGGGTAAAAGTAGGCAGTTTTACCACTTCAAGGTTGCATGCATGGAAAGATAACAAAATACGAATTGATGTACCAACATCTAAAGATCTTATTAACAGGAAACAACTGAAAGATAAAGAGGATTATTCCTCTACATCAAGAATCACACTTTCTGAAACTTCAGTGTGCATAGAAAAGTACTAAGCTCGTTGAAAAATGAAATGCAAGTGTGTAGGAGGCCTTAGGTTTTCCTATAATTATACAAATGGGTAAAAGTAGGCAGTTTTACTACTTCAAGGTTGCATGCATGGAAAGATAACAAAATACGAATTGATGTAATATAATAAGCTAAGGAAACTTGCAATCACTTAAATGGAGATAACCCAAGTATGGACATTTAAACCTCTACTAACCAGCATATTCGGGTGCAAGATAGCCAAAGGTTCCTGCCAGCCTTGTCTCCATAGAATACTTCCCATCAGGCGCATTTTTAACCAAACCAAAATCAGCAACCTTAGCTCTCATGTCATCTCCAAGAAGTATGTTTGAAGGCTTCAAATCTCTATGAATGAAACTCTGCTGAGCTAAGCTGTGCAGGTATTCCACTCCTCGAGCCACATCCAGTGCAATTGTAACCCTCTGTTTCCAAGTAAGAGGAGGGTAACCAAGTTCTTGCCATTCAAACAAATGTTGAGCGAGAGTCCCCTGTGGCATGTACTCATACACCAAGAGCCTCTCATTTCCATTTATACAGTAACCCAAAAGAGCAACTAAATGCCTGTGCCTCACTTTAGTAAGCACTGCAATCTCTGCCTGAAACTCATTCATTCCTTTTGTCCCCATTGCCCCAGATTCCATCCGCTTCACAGCAATCTTGGTCCCATCATGCAATTCGCCCTTATAAACCACACCAAAACCTCCCTTACCCAGAATGTTATTCTCGCTGAAATTATCAGTTACTTGTCTAAGTACCTCGATAGAAATCACAACGTTCCCACCCTCAAAAAAGTGCCGGCCACTATGGTTGCCACTACTTTGACTTTGTATTTCACTGAGAACCCCGTACCCATTCGTGCAACACGATGAACCATTCTTAACCAATGCATTGATTCCATTCCCATTCTCTTGATCATTCACTCTCCCAGACTTCCCTCTCTTTTTCTTGCGATTAACCTTAAACAACACGAAGAAGCCAATAGCACCAACAATCACAATACCAACAACACCAGCAATCACACCTGGACTCACCTTCTTACCACCATTTCCTCTTCCATTAGGAACACCTCCAGGTGTAGTTGTATTTGAATCTGAACCAGATGATGGTGTCCCACCACTTCCAGAACCCCCACCACTCCCAAGCAAAGGATTACCTGGTGTAATGGTTAGCTTCACTGAAGATGCGAAAGCTGGGATCTTCCCAGTGAGATTGTTATTGGAGACATCAAGAAGCGAAAGTTGAGGCAACTTTATCAAGCTATCGGGAATGGGACCTGATAAATTATTATCATTCAATTTCAAAGTTGTCAAAGCAGTGAGATTAACAAATGCAGGAGAGATTATCCCTCCAAAATGCTGCTTCCCCAAACTCACTGTAATGACAGTCTTTTTTTGTGAATCACAGGTAACAAAAGGCCAACCACTGCAAGCTTCATTCCCTTTCCACGAATCAGACAGCATCACAGGATAACCAAAACCACCAGCAATCTCGAGCAAAGTGGTCACTTGTGGATCACAAGCAACGCCAGCAGTATCAACACAAAAATTATTAAGACCACTATTATCGACTTTAACACCTTTTCCAAACTGAGGCACAGGACCTTGTAATTTATTATTATAAAAAGAAATATTCAACAAACCAGCTTGGGAAGACAGAGAAACCGGAAAGATCCCAGTAAACTGATTATCCCTCAACTGCAAATCAAACAAACTCTTGCTCTTTGAAAAATCTGGAATTGGCCCAGTAAACTGATTCTTCTGAAGCCAAACTTGACTCAACTGCTCCATTGAAGGCAACACCTCAATAGTACCAGACAACCCCATTTCCTGATTATTAAGCCACAAATTCTGGATCCCAGAATTAGCAAAAGATGGAGGCAACCCTCCAGTTAAGTTATTATAAGACAATCTAAGATTTTGCAAACTAGGAAAAGAAGCAAACATATCAGGTATAGTACCAAAGATGTTAGCGTGACTAGCCTCAAAAGTATTTAAACTAGAAGACTCAGTTAGATCAGTAGAAATAGCCCAAGGTTCCAAATTTATATTCGCATCCATGCTCAAAGTTTGCAAACTAGTTAACCCTTTAAAGAAATCTGCAGGGATACTGGTAAAATTATTAGTACCAATATAAACTTCTCTCAAAAAAGCTAAATTTGCAAGAGAAGGCAAAGGACCGATCAGCTTGTTGTCTTGAAGAGACAAACTTTGAAGCTGAGAAAGCGTTGAAAGCTCAGATGGGAGAGTCCCTGAAAGACCTTGAGAAGCTAAGTTAATGGAAATCACATTGTTGGAGTTGTCACATTTAACACCATTCCACTTGCAGTAACCATTGGTGTTTGTTGTTGACCAGCCTTTTGGTGTTGGGGTTAGGGCAGAGGCTAGTTTTAGCATGGTGCCTGCATCATCTGCGGTGGTTGTTGTGGTGGTGGAGAGGAGGAGAAAGAGGAGGAGAAAGAAAGAGAGAAGAAGGTCAGCCATTGAGAGAGAGACAGAGAGAGAGAGAGAGCGAGAGAGAGTTTGGTTTTTTATTTTTATTTTTTCTTTTGTGTGTTATAAAGTCTTCTTGTTTTGTTTGGTGTCGTGATTAGGGTTGAGTTTTTTTATATATTAAAATAATATTTTTTATTTTAAAAAAAATTATTTTTGATATTAATATATTAAAATAATTTAAAAATATTAAAATAATAATAAAAAAAAATTAAAAAACAAAACTATCAAGTTATTAATATGGTTTCATGTTTTCTATTTTTTTTTTTTAATTGGTAAGGGATTTGGTTTTTTCAAAAGAAATTTTTCTTTTCCAAAAACGGTTTAACCGGTAATTAAAGTATATTGAAACGTCATGTTATGGCGTATCAAGAATAAAATCAACTATTTCTTAGTTGTAAAATTGGGATTAACTTGGAATTCATTTGATTTGGGATTTGAATTTGTTTATGTAGAAAATAATTTAAATACCTTAGTTAAAAATTTAGATTAATTCGCTAACTCGATTTATTCAAGTATGAACAGATTAAAATTAGTCCTTCAACTCATTAACTTTTTTTAAAAAAAAAAATTAAAATAATATCATTTCAATCTTAAACAAAATAAATTAACCTAAATCAATTCTCATAAACCGTTAACCCTGGGTTTTTACAACTATGAAAATTATCTTTCTCCATTTAACAATCAATGTGATGCTTGTTGTTATTGGCATGGTTTCCCTTCCCCATATGTTTCCTTCTCTTCTACACTTTTGTGAGGGAAAAAAAAAAAGATAATGATCAATTGATAAATGGCTCTATGATCATAACCACCAAGATCACCGTAATTTTTTAATTAATTTTTATATATCAAGATTAACTTTGTTTAGCAACTAAATAAATCCAAGCTTCTAAGGGTTGATTATGATTTATTTATTTCTCATTTTTATATAGATACGTGGAGCATATATACAATGGTTAATATTGTAAAAATACACAAGTGTTAAATAATTATATTTTAGTTGATATTATATAGGTGATATCTGATACACTAGGGTTAAATTTTTCTAATATATATATATATATATATATATATATATATATATATATAAAGAATATTCAATGCAATATTTTAAAGAAGCAATAGAAATCTTATAACTGAGTCATTGACTCTATAGTTTTGAAACTCAGTCCTGCCTGGCAGATCAATCCAGGGCTGGAATCCGGCTGAATTTAAGAAAAAATAGAGGAAGTCAAAACCTGGGATGACCCGGTCAAAATCTCGGATGCAACCCATTTATTTTAGTTTTTTTTTAACTAAAATGACGTCATTTTGAATTTTTTAAAAAAAATTAGAATTGACCTGGGCAACATGGTGACCCGGTCTAAACCCGAAACCCCGGCATTGGACCGGGTTTAAAAACTCTAATTGACTTGACTGAGTTCAATAAATTTAGTTAATTTAATAATATGATTAAAAAAAATCAACATTAAATAAAGCAAACAAAAAAAATTAACAATAATAAACTATAAAAAATAAACTACTAATATTATACTTGAAAGAAAAGAAAAGAAAAGTTTATTAAAGACACATTATCACTCTGTAATGGATATTACTTTATTATCAGAAAGAACTTATCAAGATAATTTTAACTTTATTATGAAAGGTTGTACAACAATTCCAAAAGAAATTATACATATTGTTAGAATGATGATCCAAAAATACAAACCAAATAAAATATTTATTGGATATACAAGAACACTTTTTTTTTAAATAGATGGAGCTAATAAAATATAGATATCCCATC
>Ga0325411_1005669_pt1 | contig 13796 bp, 4 predicted proteins | sample PopdelMetagenome_13_FD_206181 | JGI IMG/M metagenome (GOLD analysis project Ga0325411, IMG submission 206181) | Populus deltoides microbial communities from Bellville, Georgia, United States - Xylem-PdIQD-R4 | ecosystem: Host-associated > Plants > Phyllosphere > Stem > Wood/Secondary xylem... | reverse complement strand
AGTGTTTTGATTTTTCAAAATCAAGAAATATAAATGAGAAAGAAAAGGAAAAAGAAGTAGCAACTTGATTTCACTATTCTAATTAACGATGTAATGGTCTATAAGGCAGCATTTAGTTAATGTCTCGAGACTAAAAGGACAGAGATAATAGGAATAGAAAAGACAAGACAAAACATGAGACGAAGATAGAATTATATTTAGTAGTGGTGTACGAGATATAGTGATTGTCTATGTATTATGTTTGGTTGATGGTGGACAAGACAAAATAAAATAGAAAAAAAATTATTTTATCTTTAATATGAATTATTATCAAACTTATATATAATAATAATAATAATAATAATAATAATAATAATAATAATAATAATAATGTTGTTGTTTATATTTAATGTTGAAATTAATAATAATACAATAATCTTAGTTATAAAATCTAGGTCGACCCAACGGATCAACCCAGGATCTAACAAATCTGGGGTCTGGACTAGTTTGGGTTTAAGAAAAAAAAATAGAGGAGGGATTGACCCAGTCAAAAAACCAGATTGGCCTGTGACCCAATTGACTCAAGGTAAAACCCAGGTAAAAAACTGTTGACTTTTTTCTAAATGTTTTTTTGTCAAAACAACATTGTTTTGATTATTTTTTACTTTAATTTATATTGGGTGTTGACATTATTAATAGTATAATAATCTTACTTAGAGAACCTGGATCGACCTAGCGAGTCAACCTAAGACCTAACCGTCTTAAGGCCTGGACACGTTCAGGTTTAAAAAAATAAAAGAATGATTGACCTAGCCTAACCCAATCAAAAACCAAGGTTGACCCATGACCGAATCGACTCGTGGTAAAATCCAATAAAATAATCATTGACTTTTTTATAAAAAATTATTTTTAGTCATAACGACTTTGTTTTAGCCCTTTTCTTGAAAAAAATAAATTGTGGTCAACTCGAGTTCATTCTCCAAACCTATAACATAGATATTGCCTTAGGTTAACTCATAGTTTAGATTTTAAAATTATGATAATAATTATTTTTATCCTTACATGTTTTTATTGGATAATTTTAAAATTAAGAGCTTCTTATAATGATATTTTAAACATAATAAATAATAAATATTATCTATCAAGACATGTCTTCTTTGTAACTTGTATTTTATAAATACATAAATTCACTTTAAAATTGTTTAAAAGATAAATTTAATGTTTTTATTTTTATCTTCTCAACCAAACACATTTATATTTTTATTATCTCTATTTTTTTATGTTCTTGAACAGTAATTAATCACTACAGTAGCTAATTTATTATTATTATTTAACTTGCCAAGCCCATTTGAAGCTTATGCTGGAAAAGATTTTTTCAGCACCGGCATCATACTGGACTTGTCACTTATGCTTCTCATGGTAAATTGAAACGCGGTTCTTTATTATGGGCCTCATTCATAATTTATTTAGGCCTATCTTCTAACTAGCGGTTTTGTTTTTTCTAAAGAAATACTACATGTATTATTTGATTATTAAATAAATTTTTTTGTAAATTTCTTAATATATCATTTTGAATTATTTAAAAGTAAATAATTTTATTGTTATTAAATTAAAATATTTATTTTTCAAAATCTAAATAGTTTTATTACTGTTTTCTTATGTCCCCAAAAATTACATCTTCTATCATTATTTTTTAAAAGTTATTTTAAAAACAAATTAAAAAAACAACCAAATTAGTCGTTAGGTCATTTGATATCATTTATATTTCTTTATTTGAAAACTTTTTTAGAAGACAAAGCAATCAGTTTTTAAAAGATTTGGAAATAAAAAGATAGTTCTGAAAATTGTGAAAATGGTTAATTGTTTTTTTTTTTAGTTCTTTAAAAATAAACGACCACATCAAAAAACATTTTTTGTTTTTGTTTTCCAATTTAATTTATTGCTAATATTTTGGTCCAGTCATAACGAGAAAGTTGAGAACAAATTAGAATACAAATACAGGTAAAAGGATAGAAATTAACAACATCAACATATAATCAATCAAATCAAAATTTAAAGCTCATTTTTCCGAAAATTTTACTTTCTTATATTTTCTAGCTTAGTGCATAAATCATTTTTTCTTTCCTTTAGAGTAATATATTTTCTGCATTTATGATTATTTAAAAAAAAAAGATAGAATGTATCTTTCTTTTATTTACTTAACAGGCATTAATTATAATTAATCTTCAAAATGTAAATAAATTACTTAGTACCCTTATTTTATATATATATATATAAAACCCTTACATAGTTTTTATTTATTTATCTAAACTCCTTGTATAATAATAATAACTTGATAACTTCAGATCATCCTGTTTGAATCCTAGTCTCCAATAAAATTAAAACACTTTTGCTTAAACTCTTTCATTTAATGAAGAGTCTTTAAGCTGTATGCTAGTATTAATCTCATACTATTATATCTTAATAGAGTTTTTTTTTAAATAATAATAATAATAATAAACCTAAATTTACCCCCTTTTTTTACAGATTTCGGGCTCTAATATATTCTTTGGATAATGAAAAAAGAAAAACACCTAAACTCGTCAAAGCAACTAAATTTCTTCAATTTAAGTAGAGGCGAGACAGATATTTTTATTATTTTTTAGGTTATTAATTTTATTTTATCTTTTTTATTCATGTAAGGTTTTTTTCAATATAAAAATAATAATAATAATATATCATTAATTACCTCCTAGACACCATAAAGTTTTCTTTCATTTCCTAGTTTCTCTCTACTTTTATAAAGAAAAAGGTTAGATTGAATTTTTGATCGAGAAATAAAGAGAAACAAAGTGGAGCTACAACGAATTGAAAATAGTGCTGTAGATAATTTATTGATGTGAATTTATAGATTTTATAAATTCAAAAATAACCTTAATGATTTATAAAAAAGATAATTTAATTTTTAAAAAAACTTTTAAATAACAATTTGTTTTCTTTAAATATTAAGATGATGACATGTTGGACCGACTATAGTCACTCAACGATCCATGTTAAGGATTCTACTGTGTTTCATAACTTTATTTCTTTAAAAAATATTTTTATTTAATTATATAATAAAAAATAAATACTCGTAATAAAAAAAATTTTGAGAGCATGATAACACTATAGAAAGTAAAAATAAATAAATCATGAAGTCTATTTCTCAACAAATTCAATACTGAATGATAAAATCGAAAATAAAATCAGATAAAAAAATAAAAGCATATCGGGTTCAATTAGTAAACATGTCAAACTTATGAATCAAGTAATCAGGATCATCATGTCAAACCCACAAATCGATTCATGGAATCAACTGGGATTAATTACTTTTTAAAAAACTATTATTTATATTAATATATGATAAATAAATAAAAAACCATGATCGTGAAATTGAGCACTAATACAATAATAAGATATTTTTTTAAAACCGTGATAACCTTATAGAAAACAAAACAAAACAAACCATGAAATTGAATTCTCAATCAACCCAGTATTAAAGGATAAAATTAAAAAATATATATTAATTGAAAATAAATAAATAAAAGTTAAACTTGTCAAACCCGCAAATAAGATTTTGAAGTCCACAAAGTTTAATAGCTTGATTTTTTACCAAAACTATTTTTATCTAATTAAATATTAAGAAAATAAACGTTTATAAAATCAATCATCAACCTAATATCAAGATGTTTGTTTAACACCAAGAAAATCTTATATAAAAGCAAAAAAAATAAACAAATTATAAAATTCAATTCTCAATCAACCCAGTATTGAAGAATGAAATTAAAAAAATTATTAATAAAATCTAGAATTGAATCGAAGAGATTTTAAAAACCAAAGGACAAAACAGAAAAAAGGAAGGGAAAATGCCAAATCTTGAACAAAAAATTAAAAAAGTATGGGTCTGTATTGAAGAGATTTTAAAAATATAGGGACTAAATTGAAAGAAAAATAGTGCATTTGGGAGGTATGATCATGTGCATTGCTATAAGAAAACGCAGAGGACTTGTCTTTTTGCAAGCTCAAAAGTAATGTATCCAAGCAAGTGTTCAAATATTTATTTTAGTTGCAAACTGAATGTCCATCCAACAATTTTTGTTGCTAATCTAATCACATTCTCATGTATTGCAGTCCGCTATACGACGAGATAATCTTCTTGTGTCTTGAGGCAGGGGAACTAGACGCAGCGATTGCAATAGTTGCGGACATGGAGTCTACTGGAATTTCAATCCCAGACCAGACCCTTTTCCGAGTAATTTCTGCTATACAAGCGCCTTACAATGCCGCAGATGAGGCATTACCTTAGCTGGGACCGTTTACTCACACCTTGTTTGCTGTATAGTCTCCTTGCCAGATTACAAGCAGCGCTCATAATGTGCCTTTGCCATCATCATTTTTTGGTGCTGTGAAATGTTCTGCATTGATTGTGGCCGCAGAGTGTGTGTGAACGTGTGTATGTGTTTGTATGTCTGTGTGAGCATGAGCAACTTTGAAAATGAAGATGCCTTCTGTGACCCGTTTTGGGCTTACAGCCTTGACTTGCAGGAAGGGGGGGCAGCCAAGACACAGAACGCTACTGTGTTGTTCTTACGGCCTTCCAACCCGCAGGAAGCCAGGAACAGTGTCAGATAAAGGCGAACAGGGGCAAGAAATTGACTATATCACAAAGAACTGCGACGGTAAGTTATAAATTTAAAGCAGATATGAATATCATGATCAGGACTCGACTGTGTATCCCAGAATGCTTTCTGTGTCTTGGTAGAAACATAAATATTGTTCTTGCACAATATTTCTCTCCCAGAATGTCTGTGTATCCCGTGTTTGTGCACGGGTGAAATGCACGTGTCATTCAACATGAATAACTGTGTTAGAATCAGGGGTGGTCTCGACTGTTAGCACTCTGCCCATTGTTTTTTGCCACTCCACTTTTACAGAGAGAAAAATAATCAGTTAGAGTGAGAACGTGGAACGCCATTAATGTTTAGTGGAATGCTAATTCCGCCATCCAGAATTAGATGTTAATTTTGCTGAAATATGCCTTCTTGCTCTCAACGGGAAAAGTCACAGAGAGAGGAAAAATAGACACAGGTGATAAGAATGAACAATCTTAGAATATGGTCACTCTGTTAGCACATTCATCAAGTTTTCTATGGGGAAAACTGGATGTTGTTGAGATGACTAGTTTACTTGTAGCTAGCGACGAAGAATGACAATGAGACCAGTGGCATGCTAACTGGATTTTCTAACCACTGTATACTCCGGAATAAGGGACGTGAAGATAGTCTTTATGGTTTTTTTTTTTTAAATATTATTTAAAAATATATTAAAATAATATTTTTTATTTTTTAAAATTTATTTTTAATATCAATGTATTAAAATAATTTAAAAACATAAAATAAAATAAATTATTATTTTAAGAAAATACAGGCTCTAAACTTTCTTATATAATTAATAGGCTTGGAGACTGCATGTGTTGCATTCAAAGTTAAGAAGCGTTAAAATGGAATTTTACAGAACTTAAAAAAAAATTATTAAAATTTTTTTTTATTGTTTTGATTTTTAATATGCTAATATTAAAAATTATTTTTAAAAAATAAAAAAATATATATTATTTTAATATATTTTAAAGTAAAAAATACTTTAAAAAATAATAATTACTATATTTTCGATGACCCTAATTGTATATTTAAAAATAAGATGCGTGGTAAAGTTGATTTTTTTTCGTGTGCATAAAAAAACAACAAATGCATTTGCATTAGGAAAAAAAAATGTAACTTCATTATATTGCTCTTGTGTTTCCACTGTTGTTTCTCTCTTCGCCGCGTTAATGGGTGTAAAGTTTACTCCTCGACATCTGACTCTTGTCACCATCGCGTCTCTGATCAGAGTGGTATTCATCATTATTGTCTGTATTTTATGCGGAACTGATGCACGATGCTCTCTTGTTGAATTCTGTTATGAACAGTAAATAAAATTGAAAAGCTTGTGCAGGATTTTCATTTGGAAAGATGCTGAAAATTAATAAACGTCCTTCAGAGAAAAATGCCATTCATTTTTTGACACTGAAAAATTCATGCATGTAATTGATAAAAAAAATTAATAACCTGGTATGGTTAATGAAGCCTGCGGGCTGCAAGAGTAATAGTATAGTAGGGTTAATCTTGAAGAACGAGGTTAAGGGATATGGATCATCCTTACCTCTTCTCGTCTCTTGCGATTTTGCTTGCACACCACCCTATACGCCACGACATTCCCTTTCGCGATGATTCCTCGCCGTAGATGATGAAATTCTGTGAAATTTTAGATTCAGTGCATGGAGTTTCTTTAAATTTCATGCTTTTTGTGGGTAACTCTGCTCTGAGCCGGAGACACTCGGATTCCAGAGTGCAGAACTCACCGCCTGGATGGATGACTTGTCAAAAGCCATGCCCTTGAATCTTTCAATATCTGACCTGGAGACAAGACGTGAAGCACCGTGACAAGTGGCGTCGTGCGAAGGTGCTCCTCTCATAGCCTCTTCAACTGACCCGGTATTCCTCTCTCTTCGGCCTCTCCAACACATGTATTAGCCCAGTTTTGGCCCGTCACAAGTGGCGTCACGGCCTAGTTCACTGAAATGAAAGGATATACACGATTCACAACTGCAAAACTTGTCCCTGTTGTATACCATAAGCAGTGTTAGAACCCAATCCGGTCCAGCAGATAGACATGAGGCCTTGTCGACCCTGGCTGTAGACTATGCCGAGTTGTGAGTGGATCCAGAAAAACTGGTTCACTTACAATGTATGTGAGATTTGATGAATTTTTTTTTATGCTTTTTTAAAATAATTTCGTTTTAATTTGGAAAAAAATTCAAAATAACACTAATTTGGATAAGAATTAAAATAATTATTGCCCTAATTCAACTCTTTTAAATTGTGATTTGAGCAAGTTGAGTTGGGTCAAATTAAAAATCCAAAAATATATATATTTTTAATTCATAACGATATTTTATGATTATTTTAAAAATAAATAAAGAAAAATATATTTTTAAGACCAGACATCTCTCCCTATTGAAAATCCCCCTCTCCTCCTCCTTCTTTCTCGTGGCTCCTCTTCTTCTTCATTGAGATTATCATTTTTATATATATTAAGTAGTGTTCATGATTAATTATGTTAATTCGAACAGAAAAGGTTAAAAATGATGTATTGAAAAATCAATTATTTTATAAAGATAAAATTGACTTAAGGATATAATTAATAACATGTTGCAAACTCGTTTCATTATATAATAATAGACTCGGTAATTTTTACCTTTTAAAAAAATAAAAAATTAATGAATTATTTAACCAATTTGTTAACCTGAAATACGATTGTGTCTACTAATTAATTTTTATATTGCCTTCCGAAATTCTACGTACAAATCAATATTTACATTTTAATGTCTATATTATACAATATGTACTTTCCTTTGAATTTTAATCCGATTTAAGATTGCTGAAGTTGAGTAAATGGGAAAAAGATTGCAAGGCTAATCTCCTATACATAGGTCTTTAATCAGTACACCATTTTTTAATCAGATCCCTAAATTATTTTTTCCTCGGATGGGTTCTTAATTTATAAGAAAGTTTCTATTGGATCCCCTCATTTGTGGACGTTAGCGTTTTCCACATGTAATGAAGTGCCTTTTGTATTCAATAGAGAGCATTTTCGTAAGAGAGATTATCCTCTTGTGTTAAAAGCTCATGATGATTTTAGGAACAAGGATTTAATTGAAGATTTTAGATATTGAAGATCCAAATTGAGGGGGGAAAATTCTTGGGGGACCTAATTGAGCATTCATGTATAGGTTTCGAACTTATAGTTTTACTTTCACGTATAGTTCCATAACTTTTGTTTGCTCAGTTTACCACAGCCTATTTGAATTTGACAGCTTAATTACGTCATTAGGGAGGAGATTCAGTGGAGTTTGGTGGGCCTGTCGGAAACGCAAAAGGTAATTGGCTCATGGGATTTTCAGCTAGAGTTGGCCACTGTTTAAGGGAGAACTTTGGGCAGTTTTCCCTGGGCTCCGAATTAATGGCCTGGTCTCGTTGCTTCAGTAAAATTGTGATTGAGGTTGGCCTTGGCGAGAACAAACACTTGAGTCGAGTCTCGCTCTTGTTCTTCTTCCATGGTTTCGACATTTTTTATAGAGTTTTGCTTCTGCTGGGTCTGCCTTGGCGAGATCGGTATGGAAAAAAAAATAAAAGAGTTCAAAGGAGAACAACTTTGGAATTGGAAATTACGGATCTAAACCTGTGTTGACAAAAATTCAGGGCTTTTAGCATAAATAATTTATTAAGGAAAGAAGCATGGTTTTGAATATTGATGTAAAATGAAGTGAAATATGTACTCGAGGACAATTATCCATATTTGTCCGTTGTAATTTTTTTTTTTCACATTCCTGCTAATTTATCGTTCGTTCAACTTATATACACCAACATAGAAATAGGATTGTAAAATTGATTTATTAGATTTTTTTAGAATTTTATCGAGTTAAATATATCGAGTTAGACTAGTATTTTTATGGATATTATAAATATCCAAGGCTTTAGTTTATATTATGAATTTTCATACAAATATATTTAGAGACATGCCTACAACATGGATTATAGATGTCATTACACTCTTAATATTAAATCTAATTTTTATAGTTTGCATTACAGTTAAATTTTAATTATCTCATTTCTCTCCCCCAACAAAAAAACAAGCTTTTTTTAATTACATTAAAGAAATACGATAGAATCGATTAACAATAATTTTAGAGTTGAAACATTTATAAATAAAATAAAAATAAATATTTAATTTACAAGCTATCAAATATAAAGACAAAATAAATATATGATATACTAATTGAATAGATTAATCGAGTTTAAAAAATATTAACTTGCCATTCAATCCATGATATCCAACTTCTTAATATTTTTATTCGCCATCATCTATAATATTTAAATTATTTAATCTTGACAGGTTTACTCAATTCATAATGAAAATATTATAACCTTTACTACAAAATATAAGCATGATTGTAAAACACCCTATCATTATTTAATTTTCTTTATTGATTAGGAGGAGTGAAGTATTACAACCACCCTATTTTTTAATTTTAATTTTGAGAATTTTTAGGTTTTAAAGTATTTTTTAACATTATATATATATATATAAGAATAAAAAACTGCAGTTTACCCCTAAAAATATCTAACTGGCAGCAGGTGGTATCCGACGTTGGAATAAATATCAACCATAGCAGGTGTAAACAGCTAAGAGTGAGCTAGAGACTACAGTGCTGGTAGCCTGGTAGACATATAAAAATATCTACCATAGACGCTTGACTTATCCGCGTTTTGCAGTCTGCTCACTGCTCAAACAACGGCAGCTTACCTTCTATTTTGAGTAAAGATAATTACCGTTTTAACTTAAAATGGCAATGAATTGTACACCTAGCCTCTCAATCTAAAAGTAGATATTAGATATTTATCTTATGTTTGGTAACATCTTAGATTTTTTTTTAACAAAAATATTTATACGTGTACTTTTTTAATATATTTTTATAGTTAAAAAAATAAAAAATAAAAATAAAAAATTTTATCCATGCAAATAATAAAATAAATCAAAAGGTTAATAAATGAAAAAAAACCATAAACAATAACTCAAAAATAAAACTGAAAAAAAAACAGGTATACATTAAGATATTTAATCTCACATGATAAAATATTTACCAGGTTGTGTTTACTAAATTTATTTATTAAAATAATTTTTTATTCAATAAAACGACAATAGAAATAGACACACATTAAATTAATTGATTAAAATAAAAAGAAAAAAAATATTATGAGAGGCTACACATGTTAGAAATATTATATGAAAATTAAAAAATAGATTTTAAAAAATAAAATTCATCTATATAAAAGAAAAAAAATTATAAATGAATCATAAAAACCTCTTATAAATTAAATGCATAACAAAAAAATAATCTTCAATTAAAAAAGGCTCTCTAAAAAAAATAAAAAAGAGAAAAGATATTAATCTAAATACAAATAAAAAAAATATAAAAAATATAAAAAAGTATTAATTTAAAAAGAAAGAAAAAAAAATCAGGCATTGTTGGGCTTGGCAAGCTAAGTAAATAATCTTCAATCATTTTTCTCTGTACTATCGGAAATTGACGACCTCTCTCATCTAGAGAGTAAAAAAAATAATAAAAATAATTTTTTGTATCAAAATTAAATTGGAGAAATATTGATGTACCGAAATTGTATTATTTGTTTAATTTTTAAAGTATGAAGACAAAAATATATCTTTCTTGGAACTTCTAGCACACCACTCATGTTTGATGCATTTTTCATTCCAATCCCTATCTTCTAGTTTTACATTTAACTAAAAAATTAGAAGTAATTAGCTTTTAATTATGATTAAATTGCTAAAAAAATAAACTTTAAAGATGAAAATGAATTATTAAAAAATTCACACTATGCCCACAATGTTTTGTATGTGAAGAGTGCCGGCTCTACGGTTAAAACCCCATATCTTTTAGATTTTTAGTTAATAAATTTTATTATTATTTTTATTTGATACTTCTATAAAGAGAGCCTTAAACCAAAAAAGAAAAAGAAGAACAAATCTCTTCTTGAAAAAAACAAATTTAAATTATTGTTTTTACCTACTTGCTTATTATATAGTGCACTTATCAATCAAGGGGTCTTTCTTATGCTCCATATTTCTAAAAAAAAAAAAAAGGAAAAAAGAAAACAACGTATTGCATCAAAAAGAGAGAGCATAAGCCGCCACAAGGAGAGGACAGACATCCATACATGCAGTTATAAACCGTGGCGGAGACAATTCGGATATTTCGCCTTACATTGACCGACTTGAGGAATTAGAGCCTCTACTTTCTTGCTGGTAAAAATCTAAACATCCATTCCATTTTTTTCTTTGTTTTTGTTTTTTTTTTGTTAGCATGTTTGGAAACGTGGATGTAGTTATGATTGCATCCGTGTTACCAAACTACAAGCATCAAATATTTTTGGTTTAAGAACCGAGTGAACCTGCATCCACGCCATAATCGTCATGTTTTTAACTTTTTATTTGTCTTCACTTGAGGAAAGGTTACATTGCAAAATCAGGAAAGAAATTAGGTCAGAACATCTGGATCGATCGAGATAGATAGATAGGCAGAGAGAATGGGTCGTAAGAAAGTAGAGCTAAAACGAATCGAAAACAAGAGCAGTCGCCAAGTTACTTTCTCAAAGAGGAGAAATGGATTGATTAAGAAAGCTCACGAGCTCTCTGTTCTTTGTGACGTCCAAGTAGCTCTCCTCACCTTTTCCAATGGAGGCAAGCTCTATGAATTCTCTAGCGTTGGCAGGTACCAAACTCTTTTTGAACTTTTAATTTTTCTCCGAATCATGTCTGAAATTTGTTCATGAGCTTCAAGTTTTTTTTTTAATTTAAAAAAAGTCTGTTGTTTATTAAAACTTCATTCTTAGGTCCCTTGATTTCCTATTAATACACATAATTACATTGTTTTAGTTTTGTCCTTGCACATAAATAGCTTGTTGATTTGTTTGCTTTAATTTGGTAATTTTCTAGGGATTTGGTGCTATCATTACTCCTCTTCCCCTCTAAAAACTGAGTACATTAATCAAATAGTGATTTATATAGTTGATAGACTCTTAACGTCAGATCACTATAGATTTTTTTGTCCTCTTTTACCAAATTTCTTTCCATGTTTACAATGCAATATGAATTCTCAATGTTCTGTAGTAATTTAATTTGCCGATCGATTACATTCTTTTAAGCGAAATGTTTACTGTTGTTGATGCCCTATTTAATTGATGAATCTACGGGTAGATAGATTTGGATTCTTAGCTTCTTCTTTGCCTTTCACGCTAGCCGTCACGGCTTGCACATGATGAACTTTCCTTTCTCTGAAAGGAAAATCCTTGCGAGTCTTGTATTTGCTGCATGCGCGTATCCATACTATATATAAAAATTTAAACTTCTTGCCCGAAGCTTATAATTTGATTAACATATATACCCTTACATTCTAATACATTTGAGTGATTAAATTAGTCTTTTCATTAAGCTTATAATCTTTTATTCACATAAATAGTTTCAATATAAGCTGAGAATTTAGGAGAAATAGCTCCCCATATATATCCTTCTATTTTAGGAGTTTGTGCCTGCCAGTTTTTCATTTTTAAAACTAATAGAATGTACGTTATCAACAAGTTTAGATTTTATGTCTTCAAAAATACTCCTCATCATTAAGGAATAACGAGTAAGAAAAGAAGATTTGAGATTCTAACTAGGTTCGACAAATTGAGAATTAATACACAGTTTTGATAAGTTGCGCGTGTAAAACTATTCCACACATGGTAAGTGATGCAAACGGGAATAAAGGATAATGAAGTATGTTATTAGACAAAACCAGAATAGAAACACCATAGAAGACTTTTAAAATATTTAATTTGTTAAAAAATTATTACAGCTTTTTATATAGAAAAAATTAGAAATCCTTAATAATATTGAATAGAAAAAATAAACTAGAAAATCTATTTTCTTCAAATAGAAAAAGAATCTATAAAAGCTTAATAATACATGATAGAAAAATAAAATCAGGAAAAAACAAAATCAACTAAGAAAAATATATATTTTCTAATAAAAAGCTCTTACATCAATTTCTTCGAGTAGAAAGAAATTTATCTTCGAGCTTACACCTCATTAAAAAAATATTCTCCACCATAAACAACATTTGTATGGGTTACACTATCATGGATTTGTAGCATCTTTGTGCAGACTATCTCTTTAATTATAGATCCCTAACACAATATCTTTATATGAGTTGTTCGTGGGTGTCACTATTAGAATTCTTAATAACATCAATTGACACAAAAAGATCAAATTCAAAGAAAAAATAAATTAAATGGCTATATTAAAAATTTAGTAGGGACATGTAGAAATTAAGGATATAAGAGAAATAAAACGGAAAAAAAATCATCAACGCCAAATCAAAAGTATGTTCACAACACTTGAGAATCTACAATTATTTAACAGAAACGTGTAAAAACAAATTACAAAAGAAGCATTCATCCCCTTGCTTATATAATTGTTTTTGGTAATAATTTCATCCCCTTGCTTCTTGTATAATTATATATTTAAAAACAACCGTTTATTTTGAAGCACAACAAAACCGAACAAACCCAAAATAAAGAATCATGCACCCATAACAGAGTCTCCAGTCCTAAATCCCCTACAATATTACTTCTATTGATCCGAGCATGATGCTTATTAATTATTGAGATCTTCAGGTTTTTAATTAACACACTCGGCCAAAAAAATATCAGTAAAATGTTAGCAAGGGAAGACTCTAGTAATATATATATTATACATATCATCTGTAGTACTCATTTATAAAAATCTTTCTACATAGACAACATGACACATCAATTTTTTTTTTTGTTCTGGTTTGATTTTTATTTCATGCTATAAATGATCTTTTGAGAAGGAAAAAAAATACCAAGACCTGTAAACTATCGGCACATGTTTATATAATAAAAAAATATATTATCATTCTCAAGGTTACTGGAAGCTTATATAATTATCAACTTTAAGGTATGTGGAATTAATCAAAATATACGAAAATTGGCCCAACATCTGCATTAAAATATATATATATATATATATATATATATATATATATATATATATATATATCATCCTAGGACATTGATTCATTAATCGGAATCTGCACAAAAAACATATATATGTCAAGCTAC
>Ga0325411_1005667_pt1 | contig 13798 bp, 9 predicted proteins | sample PopdelMetagenome_13_FD_206181 | JGI IMG/M metagenome (GOLD analysis project Ga0325411, IMG submission 206181) | Populus deltoides microbial communities from Bellville, Georgia, United States - Xylem-PdIQD-R4 | ecosystem: Host-associated > Plants > Phyllosphere > Stem > Wood/Secondary xylem... | reverse complement strand
TTTAAGACATTAAAGCAGCTATTTTCACTCATCCAGTCTTTTTCTGTGGACAGGTTCAGCCTACTCATCTGGCCCATGTTAACAACACCACCTCTCTTAAATCCGCGCGCTTCTTCTCTTTTCCAAATTTCCTATACAGACACAGCTTCGGCGTTCGTTTCCCATGTAGAGTTTGGATCCTCGTAAATTTATATTTATGTTGCCTTTCAAAACTCTCAGGACATTTCTCACAAAACATTTGTTGTCTCAATCTTACATAATTTTTCCTTCTCACTCTTTCAACATTCCCATAAAATGCTTTCACCAATCCAAACCCCAAAACTTCACCAGATTTTTCACCAGAAAACCAAAACTCAAATCACCATCGTCAAATGTAATAGAACCCCAAAAAATTTACCTGAGGGACATTATCTCAAACATATACAAAATCTTGAAATACTCAACGTGGGACTCGGCACAAGAAGAGCTAACAAAACTAAATATCAAATGGGATTCCTTTACAGTCAATCAAATACTTAAAACCCATCCACCGATGGAAAAGGCTTGGCTTTTTTTTAACTGGGCTTCAAAGTTGAAACGGTTTAAGCATGACCAGTTTACTTACACAACCATGCTCGATATTTTTGGAGAAGCTGGAAGGATTGAGTCGATGAAGTATGTATTCAAGAAAATGCAAGAAATGGGGTTAAAAATTGATGTTGTTACCTATACTTCAATCTTGAATTGGGTCTCAAAGTCTGGTGATGTTGACGGAGCAGTGAAAATTTGGAAAGAAATGAGAGAAAATATGTGTTTTCCTACTGTTGTTTCGTATACGGCTTATCTAAAGGTTTTGTTCGATAATAAGAGAGTGAAAGAGGGTATTGATGTTTATAAGGAGATGCTTGAATCTGGGATTTCTCCAAATTGTCATACATATACTGTTCTAATGGAGCATCTTGTTGTTACTGGTGAGTGAGATTTAATTGCGCCCTTTGTGTTTGTTCTTTTGTCTGTGTGAGTGTGTTGTTTTTCTGGTTGGTGGGTTTGATGATATGAAGGCTTCTTTAGATGGAAAACTTGGAATCTAGTTTTGGTCAATTATGATGTTTTGTGCAAAAATTAGTATAATTGTTGATGGTTTTGAAGATATTTATTTTGCGTTGGAGGCTTATGACTTGCTTTCATTCGATGATGGAACAATAAGTCTGCCATAATAAGCTTGACGGAAGTTTGTGAAATTTTTGCTATGGCTAAAATCTAAAAAGAATCGCCCATGAACTTTTAGTGATGTTTGGAAATGATCCTCAACTTCTAGACAATTGATTGTGCCTCCTCAACAAGTATTTCTGTTACATTACAACCATGAACTAATGGAGAAAGCTAATGTGGGTGATGCATGGCATGACCTGCGTTGGCCACACCAAACGTGATTACCAAAAAACAAAATTGTAGGATAAAAACATGGAATTTCAGTTCAGAAAAAATTCAATAGTTTTTTTAGCAGTTCAGGAGATGGTTTTTCATTTTAGCATTTCGTTACTGGTGCTTTAAACTTACAACTTTTACCACGCATTGCTTTTTCCAGTATCGGCTATATTTTGTTGGAGTATTGTATTTTTAGGAGTTTAATTTCCTTTTTGTGATGGATTCCAGGCAAATACCAAGAAACCCTTGAGGTTTTTAGCAAAATGCAAGAAGCAGGGGTACAACCTGATAAAGCTGCATGCAATATTTTGGTTGAGAGATGTTGCAAAGCAGGGGAGACAACGACAATAACCCACATTCTTCAATATATGAAACAAAATCATCTCTTTCTTCGTTACCCTGTATTTATGGAAGCACTCGAAACTCTAAAAGATGCTGGTGAGAGTGATGCTCTCCTCAGGAAAGTTAATCCTCATATTGATACTGAATCAATTGGTGATGTGGATGCCTTTGAGACTATGACAACTGTTGGTGATGATGCTTTAGATGGAGGTCTTGTACTGATACTCTTGAGAAAGCAGAATCTCGTAGCAGTTGACCATTTGCTTGCTGGTATAATGGATAAGAATATACTACTGGATTCTCGGATTGTTGCAACCATCATTGAAAGAAACATTGATCACCAAAGACCTGATGGTGCTTTGTTGGCCTTTGAATACAGCATGAAAATGGGTATACAACTTGAAAGAACATCATATCTTGCTTTGATAGGCATGTCGATAAGATCAGACACATTTCTGAAGGTGGTGGACATTGCTGAAAAAATGACTCTGGCTGGGCATTCTCTTGGAGTGTATCAAGCTGCACTCTTAATTTATAGGCTTGGGTGCGCTAAAAGGCCTACTTGTGCTGTAAAGATTTTTGATTTATTGCCTGAAGGCCAGAAGTGCACTGCCACTTATACTGCTCTAGTTAGCGTATTTTTCTCTGCTGGTAGTCCACAAAAAGCACTTCAGATTTACGAAAACATGAAAAGGGAAGGGATACATCCTTCTTTAGGTACTTACAATGTTCTATTAGCTGGTCTAGAAAGTAGCGGCAGAATCAGTGAAGCAAAAACATATAGGAAGGAAAAAAAGGGACTGCTGATTAATAATCATCATCAGAATAGTGTCCCCATGGGGCAAAAGATTTGTAACCTTCTGTTTGCCAGCCATTTGGTATCTTGACACCATTTTGGACAAGCGTTCTCATGCTAATGGCATCGCCAAGAAAAGGTATAATGTGGCATGCTGTAAGTGGATTGTATGTTGAGCTGACAGCACCATGTACATGCGCAGGAGAGTGGAAGGGAGTAGTGGCTGTTCTCAGCTCTGGAAAGTCAAATTGCCACTTAGATAGAGTTCTCATTATGGCATGCTTGTATTATGAGTGTCTCAATCAACTGCGTAAATATAGGGTTCTCATTTTGGCATGCTTGTATTATGAGTGTCTCTATCAACTGCGTAAACACAGAAAAGACAGAAGTGTGCTTGCTGATGTTTTCAAAGTTCATATATTTAGAGTATTTTTGTTTTTTTTTTTTTTTATAGTTTTTGTGGTTGTGGTTTGAAAAAAATAAGTTTTAAAAAAATATAGTTAACTGTGGTTAGTTGGATTTAGAAACGTGTTTAGTAAAAGTTATAATTGAAGTTTATGTATAGCAAAAAAACATATGTAAAGTGTTTGGATAAAATTGTGGTTAAATTGATCTAGGTAATGATATTACGAAAAGGACATGTAATTATTTTTTAATTTTCAATTGCATTAATTTGCATTTCATTAACATTAAATTTTACAAACAACCACACGAATTACAATATTTTTTTTATTGCCTCATTAAACTTGCTGCAATCTCATCCCGAACAAAATCCATATGCGAAGGCCCGTGGTTGCCATGAGTTTGTGACCGTGGAAACACACCAGTTAAAAAATCATCAAGGACAAAATTAGGATGACGATCAAATTCTCTAAATGCAATATCTTCTTGTGACTTTCTTCTAATATAGCCGTGTAGTGTTATTGATGCCACTACAATCTGAACTTGCACTTCGTAAGGAAAAGATGGCATATTCTGTAAAATTCTTCACATTTTTTTCCACACTCCAAATGTATGTTCAATGACACAACATGCTGAAGAGTGAGCACGAATGAAAATTTCTTCCCGTGTTTGTGGTTGGCCTCGCCTATAAAATTCTTGGAAATGATACCTCTAACCTCTATATGGACCTAAAAATTCATATTCATTTGGATATCCAGAATTAACTAAATAGTACTTCCTTGGAATAACATCTATAAACTTTGTTAAGTACTTATCAATAATATAAATAAAATTACCTCTTCTTGAAATAAATAACATTACATATTTTAGTTTGTTAATACTTTCTGGTGGCTTAGGAAATTTGATGTTAGGATTGTAAAGTGCCTCTAGAAATATTCGTGTATCATGTGCACTACCCTCCCTTCCAGCCCAAACAAAAATGAATTGCATGTCAAAGTTACATGCAACCATAATATTTTATGTAGGTACATCTTTTCTACCGATAAATGGTATTTGATTTTTTGAAGAAACACATGCTCGCATATGTGTGCTATCAATAACTCCTAACACAATTGTAGAATAAAAAAGTAAGATGAATAAGAATAAGGGAAATAAGATGTCGCCTAAAATTATCAAAATTAGTAATTCATAGAATAACATATTAAAAAACTATAATGTTGTTACCTTGAAATGAGATATATATCTTAGATTATCTGCAATTTCCTATGGTGTGTTTAAAAATTCAGGATCATTAGGTTTAATGACATCCACTACAAGCAAACATATCGTGCGCAGAACTTCATTAAAATATCTACTAATAGTTTTCCAGAATGTTGAAATCTTTCCTGCATTTCCCTGTTTGAAGCATCTAATGATAATGTATATAAAAACATTCCAACTTTCTCAAAAACACTCATCCTTCTTGATGTTTTTAACTTATCTTGGCTTTCTAAATCCAAGCAAAGATTATCAAATGTTCTCACATCCATCCTAAACATGTTCACACATCGTCTCCAATGTCCATGCAAAATTTCATTCAACCATCGCATTCCTGTATTGTACAAAACCATACATGGTTCCTTATAAATAAAATTATTATAATACAATGCAAGCGCTCCGGCCATACATAATACTAGTTTACGACGATTAAACTCTCTCATCTAAAAGAACTCACCTTTATCATTTGAATCATTTTCTTCACCATCACCATCATCATCATCATTATCTATACTGCCATCACCATCATTATCACCACCACTATTACTTCCACTTTCACCATAACTAACATAATCAACAACGAGATTCATTACACTATCATAATCCCCATCAAATAGCGCATCAAACCATTGGGCATCCATATTTATAATGACAGATAAAATATTATATTTGTAATAACATTGATTACAATTCAATTTAAAACAATTCATACAATATATATGATTTAATAATTTAATTCATACATTCAAGACCTGTTAATTAATAATACAACACCTACTAGGTGTTTAGTGAACAAATAAAACATTAAAAAAATAGTGCAACTACATAACTTGCATATGTATTACTATCCTTGTAACAGACAACAATGACAGTTATAAGAGTAACTTTTAACTCAAGTTCTTTTTTATCAAACAATGGCTACAATAATATTTACAATTAACTACTTTGAAAGGAGAACTTACTTCTAAGAACAATGTGTTTGAATATAAGAAAAAAAGTTTGAAAATAACACTACAACAACCACAGATACTTCAATATATATATATACATATATGTGTGTGTGTGTGTGTGTGTGTCCGCCTGTAAGTTAACTCTTAAGTTGTTCAAAATGGCTACTTAACATTCAAAGCTGCCAAACAATCAAACCCCAACATGAAAAAATAAAAACAAAATAACACCTAACAGTCAAGAGGTCATGACTAATAAATCAATCCAAAAGCTACCAAACAAATCAAAAATTGTGTATTGAAAAAAAGGGATACCATTCACTGTGAGTATTAGGCCATTATAGGAGACTAATATATCTGTTTACTTATAATTTATCTCTAAAAAATAAGATGTCAATGGAATGAGCACACCAAAACTAACCAAAAAATAACAAGATGATGGTGACTTCCAATATAACTAATGTGCCTTATAGAAATGTATATATAACTGCAAATTCCAGCTAAAATATAAGAGGATTTCTTATGAAATGCATAACTTGAATTACATTCACCCAAGAACACAGAACAAACAAAACCAATTTTGATAGATTATGACAATTTACATGAATTGCAACTTAATTCGAGACTAGTTCTCAACATAAATGATGTTAAAACAGTAATCATTGTTCAATTAGATTACCAATAATATGCTGTTATAATAGGCCTAACAAATGTCAGTACAATTACTACATAAAACCATTACAATATAAGACATTGCGTTCACATTAGAGAACTTAACAGCAGGTCATTATAAACTTTGCCAATAACAAAAAATAAAAAATTTACAGCCCGATCTATTCTATTCAACGTGAAGTTATCATGCCATTGCGGTCTTTTCAAGAACACAGCAGTAAACAACAATAACATTGTTTTCCCTCTAACAAGCTGTTAAAAAAAATATAACTTATATTAACATATGGTTCACACAACATATTTAATAAGGATGAGACAAATAACACACAAACAATAGTAATTTTAAAGAATAAACTATAAATAATGACATCACTTAAGGAATTATCGTATGTAAAATTAGGAAACTCAAATGAAAAGATAGAAATTTACCTCTTTTTTCTACTGTTTTGATTGTCGTTCAGCAATTTAGCTCCTCTAATAAATTAATCCAAAAGGTAAAGGAAGACAACCACCAACCACTAGCTACCAGCCACCAGCTGTCAGCCGCCAGCTGCCTTCACATTACCACTATCTATTGATATTAACACTTGAACTTTGATTTTTCTTACTTATAATTTGTGTATAAATAGGCAGCTGAGTTTATGCTATTGAGTGGGAGAGGAAAAGAGAGTGCAATAGAATAAAAGAAAGAGGGGTGACAACCATAAGAGAAGAAACACAAAGTCTCCCCTCTACAAACTAGAAATCATGCTTTCTTCTATCTTTAGGAGTAGTTGTTCAATAGATATGCAAGGCTAAACTTGTTTTCTTGGTTGCAAGGACGCAAAAACCTTCAGATTTCAACAACTGTGAGATTTATTCTTCCATTTATTTTCAGTTTGTATTATGAATGAGTATGCTTGTTTTCCTATGCATATTTCCTATAATTGTTTATCTTAATTGCTAGAGCGGACTCTAAGTTATTATTGTGAACAATCTATTGCTAAGTTTGATATCAAAACTGAAGTTATGGTATATAAACTTGTGAAGCAACTAAACTTGATAATTATGGCGGAACTACGTTATAAAACTTAGGGAGAACATTCGATTAAAGCAACACAAGCTGCGGACAACTTGGTTGTTAAGATTAATGAATTTATCTAGATTTTAAGGCTGCCATTGGATTAAATCATTAGTGCGGACACTGTGATTGTTTATTGGTTATGATTTGTTTTATAGCAAATCTATTAACTAATCAACATTAAGAAAAGATAAAAAAAATTAGAATATAAACTGGAGTGTTGTTTAAAAGACCGGTTCTGATTTCTGTAGGTGGATGTGTACTTGCGATCAAGGTTTGTTTTCTTGATAAATTTCAGTTTTAATTGATTTTGTTTGCTAGTTTAATTTATGCTATAGTTTAAATCATTACAAATCAAACCCTCCCAATTGCATAACGTATAGCATAAAAATCTGAACTAAATCTTCCTTGTGGGATCGACCCCTTGCTTGCTCTATACTATCTTGTGTGTTTTAAGCTAGGATAATTAATTTGTGCGATCGTGATATCGCAACAAATTTTGGCACCATTGCCGGGGATCACAGTGCCCAACGACGCCAAAATTTATTACGATGTCGCGGTCGCACAAATTAATTACCATAGCTTAAAACACACAAGATAATATAGAGCAAACAAGGGATTGATCCCACGAGGAAGATTTAGTCCAGATTTTTATGCTATACATTATGCAATTGGGGGGGGATTTGATTTGTAATGATTGAAACTATGACAGAAATTAAACTAGTAAACAAAATCAATTAAAACTGAAATTTATCAAGAAAACAAACCTTAGTCGCAAGCACACATCCACTTATAAAAATCAGAACAGATCCTTGAAATGAATCTCCAGTTTATATTCTGAATTTTTTTATTTTTTCTTAATGTTGATTAGTTAACAAATCCGTTGTAAAACTAATCCTAACCAATAAAAAATCACAGTGTCCGCACTAATGATTTAATCCAATGATAGGCTTAAGATCTAGATAAATTCATTAATCTTAATAACCAAACTGTCCGCAGCTTGTGTTGCTTTAATCGAATGTTCTCCCTAAGTTTAATAATGTAGTTCCGCCACAATTATCAAACTTAGTAATAGATTGTTCACAATAATAACTTAGAGTCCGCTCTAACAATTAAGATAAACAATAATAGGAAATATGCATAGGAAAACAAACATACTCATTCATAATACAAACTGAAAATAAATAGAAGAATAAATCTCACAGTTCTTAAAATCTGAAGGTTTTCACGTCCTTGCAATCAAGAAAACTAGTTTAGCTTTGCATATCTATTGAACAACTACTCCTAAAGATGGAAGAAAACATGATTTTTGGTTTGTAGAGGGAAGAGTTTGTGTTTCTTCTCTTATGGCTGTCACCCCTCTTTCTTTTGTTCTACTGCAGTCTCTTTCCCTCTCTCTCTTAATAGCATAAACTTAGCTGCCTATTTATACACAAATTGTAAGTAAGAAAAATCAAAGTTCAAATGTGAACATCAATAGATCGTGGTAGTGTGAAGGTGGCTGGCGATTGACAGCTGGTGGCTGGTGGTTTGAGGTTGGTGGTTGCCTTCCTTTACCTTCTGGATTGATTTACTAGAGGATCTAAATTGCTAAAATAAAAACTTGGATGTCAGTTTGGATGCTTCGGGATGTAATTTGGATTCGTTTTTTCAAGAAACCTGTTTACTTGTTAAATTTAGTTGTCATCTTTGAAAATCATATATCCTTCATATGATATCGTTTGTTGCTGAAATTTGGAGCGTTGATAGGTCTTTAAGTCAGGAATCCAATAAAATTGGAATCACTTCATTTCGACCTTTAGAACTCACGCTCTGCATAAAACATTGACTGAACATCAAATCTGCCAATTACCTCCAATTTACTCCTTTTTGCATCTTTAATCCAAAAGTGCCTTCAAAACATAAAACAAAGAATATCAATGCATTATATATATATAACATAGGCAAAACACTAGTTAAATGTGGGTTAAACTATTGAATAATATGGTTGCATGAAATACCCCCACACTTAGCTCTTGCTCGTCCTCGAAAAAAGATAGATAAAATCAAATTGAAAACAACTATGAACAATCTCTTAATCTCCTATCAATGTCCAAGAGTATATGCATTATAAACAAGAATACAATCAAGAAGGATAAAGAGTATATATTTTCATGAATTTATTTACATGCAAACTTCGAAACTCAATTAATCATCAGGATTTAAATGAAATCTATGTTATGCCAAAGTGATAGGTCCTCTCATTGATATACACTCCAACACTCATGTGTTTAGGGCTTTTTTGTTTACATCTCTCAAATTCAATCAATGAATATGTTCTACCATAAGCTTGCTCTTCAATCTCATCTCCATTACTAACATATTACAAGCAATGCATGAATCAAAAGGTCTTATTTTTCGGATGTTATGGGACTAAGGTTAAGGTGAGGTAACAGAGAGTAAAAGAAAAGGTTTAAACCAAAAAAAAGTAGAGCATTCAAAAAAAAAATATTTCAAACAAGATATTCGATTAAAGCACATAAATTTTTCATCTTTAATCATCAATGCTTCTTTTTCAACATAAAACCTTATGAACATAAATGAATACTTTTTTTTATTCTTTTCTTTTCTTTTTTCTTTTTTCTTTTTCACCTTTGGCAACTTTACCCATCTTTTCATCAAGCATCACTTTTTCTTTCTTTTCACATAATTTCCAACTATAATTCTATGAGATATCACAAGTATATGCTCTACTAATGCTTGGCTAGGGGAAAAGGAAAACATATAAGAAGTTCAGTTTTACACCTGGTTAAAACAAAGAAAAATAAACAAGCTCAAAAGAGGCTCACTAAGGATAATATGCTTTGGTTGGCTTTCTGGTTCAAGTGGTTAAAATTCCTAATGCCTTTATCATCTTCATGTATATATGTAATGCGAATGTAATCTCCACAAGATATGAAGCAAGTTTTAGAAATACATACCATTGAAAGAATGCACAATCAAAGAATATAATTGAGGGAGAGAGGGAAAGAGAGTGCAGTAGAACAAAAAAAAGAGGGGTGATAGCCATAAGAGAAGAAACACAAACTCTCCACTCTACAAACCAGAAATCATGCTTTCTTCCATCTTTAGGAGTAGTTGTTCAATAGATATGCAAAGCTAAACTTGTTACAGCTATGGTTTCAGTAGCTTTTCTCTTAACACTACTGTGGTTGCGACTACTGTTTGGGACATTACAACTAGCCACTATCCCACTAACATCTTCCATAAAATCAGGAATAACATCCTCCTCCTAATCGCCATTTCCTTCCTCAAGATTTTTGTCAACATTACTTGAATTTCCCAATCCATCACCACCTTGATCTTATTCAGAAGTCATTCATTGAGATGAAGCCCATTCATGTTGTCCAGTTGCGACAATATTACTAAACATCGTGCCATATTTTGCACACAATATTGGCTCTATGCCGACATGCCTAGACTTCCTTGCTCCTCTAATTTCATAACAATGATAAACAAAATATAGTTATATACAAGTTAAGATTGCATGATTTTAAGGAAAACAAAATCAATTTAATATAGTAAGTTACTAAAAAATAGACTTGTATTTTAGTTGTCCACCATTCATCAAATGCAGAGATTGTACCAAGTTCAGAACTTCATCCAACACCAGTTTCAAATATTAGCTTTTTTCAAATCCTCCGGTCTTTTTTAATTCTGTCCCATTTGTTCTTCAGTTGTGATTTAGTGAACGAATGTCCAGTTTGTTCTTTGAATGCAATAATAATATATTTCCATCCAACTTTGTTGAAATGAGTATTAGGCCTTATCCTTTTCTCAATAGCTTTGATGCATATATTGCAAAATGTGTGTAATATTTTCTTGGTCCAAGAAGCTTTTTCGTGACTTTCTGACCCATCCATATGTTTCTTACAAAGATTAAAACAAACATACAATTAGTTACAATATGTTAGGATGAATGTGCAAGCAGTATGAATGTTACTGTTGGATTGCAATACAAATGAATAACATGTATAGTTACCAAAAGCTTGACAGAACAGGAACATGGTATCCAGTATGTGTGAGATGAAAAGGTTTGAGACAATATAGTTAAAACAAAAGGTATGAAGAACTTAAAGAATACAAAGATGCACACATAATGTCATTTAACTTCTTGTTATACAATTCAAAAACAAACACAATCATAAAAGAGAAGAGAAAGTGGCAAAAATTGCATTATAGTACAATAAATTTAAAATGGCCAGCTCTCCAAGCCATTGTAAGCAATTTACCAAACTTTATTCTTCTAATTCCCGACTGCCTTAAGAACATAAAACCAAAAACATGATACCCCTATGAAAATGATAGTGATGGTGAACAAAAAGTAGTCATTGCTCGCTACCTCATTATATATTCTATATTAAAATTTCAGTCATGTGCTACAGGTTAATCATTCATTCAGACTCATAATCTCTCAAGTACTATCATTTTCCCTTGCACTAGGTGAGTTAGAGGAGCATTGCAGGAGTGTAGATAAACCAACTCTAGTAGTGGCATGAAAAGACCAATTCAGTTGTCGGTGAAGACCATTTTTCATGACAATAAACTAAAGATACTCAACTTCTACGGAGACTATTATGACATATTAATGTCAACATTTTGATGGCTAATTCACTAACAACAGTAATGATAAATAGTTTCAGATCTAATACGAATCATGTTAGAAATTAAAAAAAAAAAAAAAAACAATTACCGTATAAAAAGTACAAATTGCTAGAACCCATTCCAGAAGCATAAAAATAATAATTAGTCATTGCATTCTATCATGAATTAATAAACCAACAATTACATGCACAGTAAGTTCCTTGAAGCAAGCCAGTAAAAAAATAAGCTCAATAGAAGATTAGGCAAAAGATAGATTTTGAACATGGCAACAACAAATCGATGATCATAACAAATAAAATGAAGTAATTAATGGCAGTAAACAACAAATGTATCGAACTCACTGAAATAAGGAAGAAGTTTGATGTTGTCGTTGTGGATGTAATTAACGTTGAACAAAATGTTGGTGTTCAGTGCCTTTTCTGCAGGCTTGTGTTGTGATTATGGAAGAGTTTGGAGGATACTGTGTAGATCTAGTTGCTCTGGTTTCTCTATAGATCCAGATCTTGTAGGAGGTTTCTGCAGACTGGTTTCTCATGGAAAGAATGAGGTTATTTTTTGCCTTTCTTTAGAAACGATAAAGGAGACGAGCAGGGCCCTGGGCAAACATTAAAGAATATTTAAGAACCCCAACTAAAAAACCATGTATACACTGCTCTGCAATGAACTGCGTTTTCAACTCAAATTTTATATGGGACCCGCTTCACAAAACTCAGCTTTATTCAGAACCAACAATTATTAATTGTGGTTCACCGCAAACGTGAAATCCACCCCGAAAACAAACACAGTTTGAACTTTTCCTGACGTTCTCCAAGTTCTTTTCTATATATATGATAGGGTGAAATCATAATCCCACCCCTTCCTACCGGCTACCGGTGATATTAGTACTGTTGTTCTGTGACAAATGTGCTGATGCTGCTTCAACTCCTTAACAACTTAGTTGTTCATTGTGACATGTTTTGGTTTTAGATCTAGAGCACATCTTCTTTGATTCATTTCCTTCTCCGGCGAATATATGGCAGGGACACCATACTGTGCCCAAGATATTGTTCACACACGCATGATCTTCAATTATGGAAAATAGCCTAATCTTATTTATTAGTTGGGAGATTGAGTTTTAATTTATGTTTTAGGTTTAGATTATTTGAATTTTTTGTTGAGTTTTGTTATTGTTTTATCTTGAGCTTCAGTTTTGTTATAGTAGGCCTTTAACTAAATAATTAATTATTTTAGAGTTTTACTATTTATATATATATTTTTTTATCATTATAGTCATATTATGATGAATTGATAAAAAAAAGTTAGAGATTTTTTGTATTTCAACCCCCAATTTTCCTCTATTCTTCGGCTCCTTTTAACTCATTTTCTTCTAATTATAGGCTTTTCACCACTCTTTTTTTAATTTGTTTTTTTTTATGAATTAGTTTAATATCAAAGTAAGATTTTTAATTATCCTCACAATTAAACAATCTATATGCTTATTCAATTCCCAAAATTAGAAATAGTACCTAAATCTAGAATTTGTGAGGGAGCCCATCTGCAATAATCTATATATATATATTAAAAAAAACATAGCAAGACATCATAAAAGGACAGGTCAACAATAACATGAAAAAAAATTAAAAAAACATTCAGCAAAACATATTTTTAACAATTTGTTTGAAATAATGTGAAATAGAATTAAATTTAACATATGATTTTAATTCAATTAATAAACTATTGTAATTCTTATATTTGTAATAAAATACTAAATTAAATAATTCAATTCAATTACATTACATTATTAAAAATATATATGAAGTTAATTGAATTAACAATATTAACTCCTTTACCCTCTCATTCTTCACTTTCTGAAAACATTTCGAGCTCTCAAATCTGGGTCCCTCCATCCCCAAATAATAATCTCAAGGTGAATTTTAACACATCCCTTTACAGGCTTTTCTAAACCTGTAGGAATTGGCGTGGCATGTCGAAACAGCAGGGGAATAGTTATAGACGGCGAATCGATCAAGAAATCGTGCAGGTCGCCGCTGCAAGGAGAAGCACTAGCTTTATTCGAAGGTCGTTGAAACTCCAAGTCCTACCCTTGTAACCATTGAAACTGATTCTTCCCTGGTGGTCCAAGACATTCACGCATTAGCAGGTTTTTGCTCACAAGTTTCCCATATCTAGATGTGAGTTTGATAGGTAGCAAGTGCCAAACAGGTTGGGGTTTAGGGTAGCTAGAACAAAGAGTTTGATAGATCCTTGCTATAACACCAACCTGTGATTCTT
>Ga0325411_1005666_pt1 | contig 13800 bp, 4 predicted proteins | sample PopdelMetagenome_13_FD_206181 | JGI IMG/M metagenome (GOLD analysis project Ga0325411, IMG submission 206181) | Populus deltoides microbial communities from Bellville, Georgia, United States - Xylem-PdIQD-R4 | ecosystem: Host-associated > Plants > Phyllosphere > Stem > Wood/Secondary xylem... | reverse complement strand
TAATTAAGGTATTAATTTAATATGCGTTTGGTATGTTGGATTGGACACCATAAGTTGAGTAATGTTTCACACATACTTTGGAAAAGACATGACAAGTTCTATATAAAGTTTGGTGCATACATTAACTCAGACAAGTTGTAATCTCAATATGGTCCGAAGATATCCCAAAGATAAAAATTGTATACAACCGTACAGGGTGAAACAAACTTATCCAATACTATATTATTCATTATCTATTTATCATTCATTTATTTTTTAATTTATTTGACAAAAGTTTGACCAAGTTTACTTATATTTTATTAAGAAAATTACATATTGGAATTTAATTGCTGAAAAAATCTTATTTAGGGACTAAATTCATGAACATAATGAGAAATTAGAGGATTGAAAATCTAAACATGGACTAAAATGCCATAAAAGTGAAATATAAAGACTAAAATTAATTGTTAAATATTTTCAAGGACAAAATAATTCTTACAACATAAACTTCATTCACCCAATCTCATTTATTGCCTAATTAAATCTAATATATATTTTAGTTCTATTCTATTTTGAGGTTGTCATAGCCTATTTGTTACCCCTTTTTTAAAATTATTTTAAATTCCTAAAACACATTTTTTTTGGTATAATTTATTCAATTTATGGTCATTTGATGATTTTTAACATTTTATTTTATTTTATTTTATCTTATTTCATGTAAGTTCTTATAATAAAAAAAAAGATAGAAGAAAAGGAAATATAAAACGATTAGGGAGTAAAATGATGACTTAAGAAGAAAAGAGGACTAAGATAATGGGATCAAATAATATAAAGGAAAATTACAGAATTGAGGAAAAGAAAAATAAATAAGGAATCAAACAAAATAAAAAAAAAATACATGAAGAGATTCTACATAGTTAAGAAAAGGAAAATTAAATTAATCTTTTGACCATAAAATTTTCTAATTAAAAATTCATATTCAAGAAGAAAATAATATAAAATATCCCAATATTATTTTTTCAATTTTCAATTTTTCTATTTCAACAAAGACCTCAACAATATAAATAGGAATAAAAAACCCTAGAGAAAGACGGATTATCTAACCCTAGACAAGACATTATAAAAAAGTAATAACACTCTCTCCCAGTCGGAAAAAAAATCTCATTCAAAACAAAAAATCACAATAGCCACTGTATCCTTTTTCCACTCTCCGACCGATTAACCACCACCTCATCTTTTATAAAGTTCTCACGACAGTCTAGTCTCTTCCTCAGCATTAACCAAGGTACTGTCTTATCCCCCTCACGACACCAGATAAACCTACGACAGCAGCAAACACTAAACCATCATGTTCTTTGGAAACTCAACATCTCCACGTCACTGCCAGGCCAACCTCATCTCTCATTACCAAACCCCAAATTAACACAAATTTCAGCCTTCCTCTCAGTCCAAAAACCGAGCCAAAATTCTCCCATAAGCCCAATAACGTTCATAATCTCTTCCCCCATGAAATCATCTTGTTTTTCTGTTTGTTCATGCAAGTATAGTGATAGCGGTGGAGTACATGGGCCGTGGTTGACGGACCATTTCCAACAGTTTCTTGTTGACGCTCATAGCTCTCAAAGGTCATTTCAAACCTCTAACACATTAAACTGTTTATTTTGAATAGTATTTTAACATGTTAGTTTTTGAATTGTGATGAATCTTGTTTGGTTTGATCAATGTATGAGTTTGTTCTTGTTGTTTTTTATTTGAAATGTTGATTGATTTATATTTCTTATAACCTAAAATCGGTCCAAGAATTATAAATCCTATTTAGATTTCTCCGTGGATATTATATTAAGGATAATCAATTTTTTATTATATATATTGATGTTGTATATATTTTTATATTTCTAGTTTTAAATGCTTTGTGTTTTGTTGTAACTGAAAATTGGTCTAGAAATTATAAGTCCTAAATAAGTTTTTTCTAGGATGTGACATTAAAGGTGTTGCACCCGACATAAATATTGACCTCTAAAATTAAAGGGAAGTATAGAAAATAGAGTCATCACCTAGTTCTTTAAAGAGATTAAGAATCCTAAAATATGCATTGGTTTTAGACATTTAAGTAAGGGGTTTGTTATGTTTACGAGAAGATAAAAATCATCCTTATCACATCCTTTCCAAGGTAAAGTTACCTTTCCTAATTGTTTTCTCCTAAATTTATTTTAAGTATGTCATTTTTCATAACACATTTTTTTACCCTCCTTTTCCAATAAACTTTCCAAAAAAAAAAGTGTTTACAGCCATTTACACGCCTATTTTGTAATTCTTGACTATTATTAAGTATTACACAACCACTTAATTCATGTAACCCAACAATCCTTGTATGACCAGATTCAAGAGAAATAGTAGATAGAGAAATTTAATAATCAAAACTTTATCCTTTGTGACCTCCCTTCATATACGACAATGCTCGACATCGCCGACACGGGAACAAAGAGGATGAAGTTGCACATCCTATGGGCTAGTCCATGTACTAATTAGCTTATTATGGAGCATGAAATGATATACCAGCCATGACATCCTCTCCTAAGCATGGCTTGCATGCGCAGCCACTACTTCTTCTTGTCTTACCATTGTTTCAACTTTTTCTTATCGATCTTGGCCATCTAAAAGGTCCATTTTGAATCCCAAATATCTTTTGAATAATTATATTGGTTTATTGTTAATTCTGATGTGTATTGTGATGAGACTTTAGGATTGAATAATTTTTACTATATTGATATTTGTGTTGAACGATGTTAGTTGAATCTCTTAATTTATCTTCTTGATTCATCTCATGTTCTCGGCTATTTAGTCATCATCTTTAACATTGAAACATCATTTTATTTTTGTTTAAACATTAATGTATTTACATTGTTTTTTTGGATTAAAGTGCTACAAAATTAGTATTCATTCATGCATATATGTTCATATCCATGATGGATCCTGTGTCTTAGTTACAAGCTCTATCACACAAGGTTTTCAGCCCATATTAAAAGGCTTTACTTAGCAAAGGCCAACATTCCAAAATATTTCATAAAACATTCCTTTTTAAAAATCAAGGTTTTTCCAATTCCAAATTAAAAGCACAAACTTTCATGTTGTTACCCACCGACGATGCCTTAAGTAAATGAATTGTCATAGGTCATTAATTTTAGGTATCGATTAGATGTAACACATCATTTTTAACAAAAAAAACTTCAGTTTTTTTCAAAAGTGAAACCTTCTTTTCAAAGCAAGAATGTATGAGTTATCATGTTGTTTATTTACTCATGATAACACTAGTTATAATCATAAATATTTTGGTCTTGATAATTTTTCATCAATAATACATATACATACATTAGACTTCGCAAATGGTTAAGTGCATGTATTGATGGGGGTAACATGCATGTGAAATCAATAATATGCTTTAAGATAAATGAATCTTCATGGGTTGTTAAGGGATATCAACTTTTAGGTACCTCTAGATCCTACCTTCAAGTAAATAAATCATCAATGGTTGTTATTTGGATACCTGGGACTAAAGCACAAAAATCCATTCAAAATAAATAAACTTTCATGGGTTGTTATGTAATTTTTTGTCCAATAAGGGACATCAAATTCTAAATACCTTCAAATCCTACTTTTAAATAGATGAATCATAAATGTTTATTGTTTGGACACTTGGGACTAAGGTATAGAACATCATTCAACAAAATATGAGTAATCTTTCACCATAGGACAAATTAAACCTCAGTGGTCATTGTCCATAGACCTTGGTTGCATAAATTTATGTTTAGAACCACCCCTTCTAGGTTTTAAGGATAGGCCAACTAATCCCTACATAGGCCTATTTGATTATTTACTAACATTACCTGAAAAGATTGGTGGTCATTGTTTGTGGGTCTCGATCAAGAATAACTTGTTTTTCTGCTAAATAGGTAAATTCACTAATTTTTTTTAAAATAAATAGGCATTCTTCAGTCATTATTCTAGCATCAATAACATGACATGTGCCTTGTTGTTCTAGAATTAAGGCAACTATAACACCTGAAAGGGAGTGAATTAGGTGTATCACTAATATTAACAAATAATGAAAATTAATTAAAATAAACACAATAACCAACAATATAATTAAAGTGCTTAAAGTAAAGAGATAAGGAAGAGAATTTTTAAATTTATTTTTAACGTGGTTCGACAAACTTACATCCACACCTCAAGTACCAAATCATGCATAAGTATTGTATTCTTTAACTTGTCCAAGCTTTAGAGTAAAATGACCACTTGATGAATCCACCCTAAGATTTTACATTAGTTAAAGATATTTTCTCTTTAAGATTTTTCTTCCATTTAAAGATATGTTCTCTTCAAGATTTTTCTCCTAGTAAAAATACCTTACCAAAACCAAAAGTTTTTCTTAACTCTCAAAGGTTCACAAGTATGATTTTTATTATCACAATTTACTCTCTTAATAGAGTGGATATTACAATTAAAACTTTTAGAATCTCAATATCTCACAAGATAACACTTATAGGATCAGAAAGTGTTTAAGTGTATTGAGAATGAAAACGTATACTACTATGCTAGATTATAAAGGTTTGATTGCACAAATTTGACTATAATTAAGGATTAATGATTTGGTAGTATTTTTGCACTTAGAATAACTTATGTATGATGTATGTTCAGAATCTCACTAATTTTACAATAAGGTGAGCTATATATATGTTTCTAGAAAAAATTAGTTGTTTATAGTCGTTACTGTTTCACTGACAACTGAAATGATCAATCAGTTTAGATTAGTCAAACTGATTGGTCGACTGTTTTTTGTAAAATTTCAAGGTGTTCATCATTAATGAATAAGCGGTCAATCAATTCATACAGAATTTCAATCTTGAGAGATTTAACCTAGGTGAATTCTTAGAATAGTCTATCAGGTTTTTAATCAATCCTTTTAAATGTATACATAATAAAGTATGTGGGTTCATTTTAATTATGTTATCAAGATAAGATATAGAGATTTACATAAAATACTAAAATGAACATTTAAATTCTAAGTCTTCATTTTGCTTTCTTCTTGGACTTCTTGATTGATTTCTTCATAAAATTCTTCATGCTTATTATCTTTGTATAAAACATGATTAATACTTATTCTCAACCAATCATATTTTTAGTCCAAATCTCATTTTATTGTTATCATCAAAATATATAAAAAGATAAATGTATAACCTAAATGTGAACATACCTTAGAAAGGATAAGCTTTCACTAAACTATTCACCTTTTATATCTTGGATCGAACTTATTGCAGTATACCTATTTTTTTACCATAGATGACCATACAGATAAACAATTGGCACATTAGACACAACAAACCCATTAGGAATAGAAGATAAATAACAATGTAGCTTATTTTAGGTAAGATGTTTTAGGATGATGGTATCTTTCTTTTAGCATAACTAATCAATTCCCTAGGATTCTAAAAGATCAGTTAGAGTTCCTAATAATCATAACACTATATGGTAACTCCTTCACATCTCATTTCCTCTTCAAACCTTTTTCATCTCTCTCAAATAAAAACTTAAAAAAAGGAGAGTGGTTGCTCTAATGTCGGGTGCTACGTCATTAATTATCCAAATTATTTTCTAAACTTATTCATAAGTCATTTTTTTATGGGTATTAGTCGAGTTAGAGCTCAACCTTTAAACAGAAGTCTCGCAACTCAATGATTTTTTTCTTGTTAATTACTTGTAAGTATTTCTTAACCATTTTATCATTATTATTTATTTATTTACAAAAATAAAATAAAAAGAATACTACGCTCGTCCCATGTCAACCCCTACTTAGAGGAGAATCGTGGACATATTAGTGACCTCTTTTTAAAAAAAAAATTATCATCTTATATCTATGTTGATCCTTAAAACTAGGAGACACGTCGACCAAACCATTAAAATATAACTCAAAGCATGACACTAACTTAATGAAAACACATCAACTTATTATTGTACTCATTTCAAGGTTAAAAATGTCACTTTAGGCATACAACAATCCCTAAAAACTAGAAGACATGTCGACTTAACTATTAAACCCAAGCTTAAACAAAAACATGACACGAACTTGATGAAAGCTTATTGATGTTGTTTTTGTTCTTTTTTAAAAAATAAACACACACACACACACACACACATACATACATAAAAAGGCATTTAATTTGACCTTAAATTTGCATTTTTTCTCCATTTTTGGGCATAATGGGGTACAATTAGGTCTTGAATTTCCTCTAAAAAAATTGCAGCTTGATTCCTTGGCCTGTTTTCTCTACGTTGCCAGCCTTTATTTTATTTTGATTTTTAAAGTAAATTTTGGGGAATAACCCAGAATTGGGTTATGACAGCTTTTTTTACTTTGCTTTAAATAAATGGTGAAAAAAAGGAAAGAAAAAGATCAAAAGATAAAGACTTTTAATTAACAAAATATTTTAATTGCATACAGCAAAATTCCAAAAACCTTTCATGCTACTTTCTAAAAAACGAAATGCATTTTTATCATGTTTTAAAAATACAAAAAAGGATATCGTGACCAGTTTATGATCATCCATTAAGATTTTACCAAAATTACAAAAATATCACAAAAAATAATTTTTTTAATTAATATTTGAAGGATAAATTTTGCAACGTAACGTATACTCACAATATTAAATTAAATAAATTAATAGCAATAAACATTTGAAATGAGCTATATCTAGCAAATAATTACAATGTTAAAATTTGAGTCCTAGAACGGTTAGGATTTAAACTAATAAGATAAAAACTTCCTCATGAAAGCAGATTTACCTTGAACCTTAGATGAGACCAGCAAATAGAAATATGACCTAGAAAACCAATCAATCAATAATCCAATTTACCTTGGGGATGATGTTTCTTTTCCTTGCACAACTAGTCCCTTTACCTAGACTCTCGCAAACCATAGGTTTTCTAGTGACCATCACTTTATTATTAAACCTAAAATCCCTTTAATTCAAGAAGAGAACTCTATTATTCAACGTCGTGCACATCACGACATGTATCCATAAATTTTCTTAACATGAAAACATGCCTTTTATTTGCTTAAGAATAATACAATCCTATATTTCCTCTCAGCTAAAAAAGAATTGATAGTTCACAGTAGACACAAAAGGTAATGGTTCCATGTTTTTTATAGAAAGAAAAAAGCATGGTTAAACTAACATTTTCATAAGCAAAAGTGGCCTAATTTTGTCCTGGTTGAAATCGCATTCAATAAAAAAGGATCAAATCGTCATTCGGTTTCTAAAAAATATGAAAAGAAAATCCTTAAACTGCTCATTTCCTTTTTATGCATCACAATACTCGCCACAATTACTCTTTTTTTTATGCATCACAGTAAACATAGATACATTCATCATCTTTCATTCAAAATACATTCTCTTTCAACACACATGCCATGTATAATGTACTTGCTTTTTTACTTGGTCATTAAAAAGTCATCAAAATCTTACAAGAATACAAGGATGAAAAATGTTTGAGAGGACACAAGATTAATTTTTCAAACCAGGAACACATGACAAAATGTATAAGAGAGAAAGGGATTAAAGTAGATATAAGTATTATGAAGGAAATTACTAGTTTTCCTCTACTTCGATATGAGTGGTGGAATTCCCTGGGCAATGAAGATGCAACAAACTTCGCTCCTGAATACTCATGCCTCTCTTTCCACGAGATTAGAAGCCTAGGAATATAAAGATGCTTGGTTTTTTGCAAACAAAATTCTTAGGCTTGCCCCCCTCTTTTTCTTCTCTTTTCTTTTCTTTTTTTCAATGTTTTCCCCCTCCTTATATGTCTAAAGGTGGCCTTTCATAAGAGAGGATTTTAAGCTTAAATCGTTTTTTTCATAATAGCCATCAATCTCACACGATATTAGCCTTTTAAAGAATGAAAGAACTTGGGCTAAAACATGGTTTAACTGATGACTGCCAAGATCTCTTTGCTTGATTCGTTGGGAGAGAATCATGGCATAAAAGATGTTATATTTCTTTGGTGTAGTAGACCACATGTTTGAGATTATCATCATATGTGTTTTTACCTACTAGAAGGATCAATTGAGAGTTGAAATTGAGGGAAAGACATAAGCAAAAAGTCATCCTTCCATATACATATATGAAAACCTAGATTTCTATACATTTTAGGGACAAAACAACGTTGTTTTTCTTAGAATGTTCAAATATTGTTCATCCCTTTTCCAAGCAATTCGCACAGTTTCACTTACTGTGAAATGAAGCTTTGTTTTAGGTTTTCTTCAATTGAAATTACACTAAACTTCATATTCGTCCTTCCATTTTAGCACCTTTTGCGTTTCAATTCTTGGTCTTTGAATCTTTCTCAATTTGGTCAACTTCTTTCAATTATACCCTAGATAGAATTAAACCAATTTAAGTTATTTTCTTCTTCAATTAAACCCTCAATTCTCAAACTCAATTTTTGCCTGTGATACTTAATTATTGGTCCAATTTCAAATTCCATCTATGTATTTTTTTTGTATTTTGTATTTTTTTATGATTTTTTTAACACGTAAAAGTTAATTAAAAATAATGAAAATAATGAAATGACTAAATTTACTAAAATATATCTATTTTTTGGATTTTTATAATTTTTCAAAATATATACAAAAAATAAGGGGTCGAAAATTAGGTTATGATAGTTGTCACCTCTTTACATTGCTTACACTACAAAGTCTTGTAAAAAGCTTTGTATAATAAGCTTGTATGAACACATGATGTTTGCAGCGAAAGGAATATGACACCCTTAAATTCAACAGAGGGATCTGACACCCTTAGGAATCATATAGTTGGAAGAACAACTGACTTTATAGTGTCATTCTTATACTTCTCGTTCGTGAATTAATATTCGTTGGGTGAGGTTTTCCATTTCCAATATTTTTGGTGTCTATGTACAAGTTATCTTTGTGTTACACTCCTATCAAAACCTGATTTACTTAGCTTTTTAGGAATTTGGTGTCTTTGTGTGTGGGTTGCGTGACCACGTGATCACATACAAGTGGTCTCATTCTTATAGGGGTACAAGATGAACAAAGTGGAGATGGTCTCGTTATAACAGGTGACTTACTCGGTGTGAAAATATCAAAATTTGGTCATTTAGATAACTGATCTACCTCGAGGTGTAGAAACGGCTTACTTGGCTTCAAGATTTCCTAGCGTTTTTTGATTGTACGATCAAATGTTTCCCTGGTATCATGGCTTAAGAATAACTTCTTTGTTGATTTTGATTTATTTTGGAGCCTTTTTGGACTCCATCGAGGATTTTTTTTCTATAATTTTTTCTGCAAAGACATTATACAATGTTATAAGGTTAGATGATATGCATGCATCCTTACTTGTTTTGAAATTAGGTTTACAATTTCTTAGACAAGTTTTTCTTAGTCATTTGACTCTTCAACCCATTCTATTTTTTCCCTTGTGATTAATATGTTTGACTGCTTCTTGGTTATGCAACTTGGACCTCATGTCGTAGGTGTTATCCTTTTATGTGTGTTATGTAACGCTCTGTGCAGTTGACTATTCCTTGAAAAGTGGAAAACTATCACTTAAATGTCATGTCGCCTGTTAGTCAGACAATGCCCCCCCCTCAAGTGTTGAATTTGTGCACCATTATACACTTGTCGTTTGCCTTAATAAAAAATTGATGCTCTGTTTTCTCTTTTTATTTAAGGAGTTTAACAAGTTTTTTGCTACCAAGGATTATTTCGAATTGCCCCCAATTAATTTGGTTGTGTACCGCTTTTAGTGATCATAAAAAAAGGCACTCATGTTGCACCATTTTTGTTAGGCATCACGATCATCTTTCAAAAAAGGAAACCATCTTCCATCCATGAAGATGCCTCCTAGTTGGACCATATTTTTAAAGTGTGATGTTACTTTCAATTGTTGAGGGAGTTCACTAGATCAACATTATCATGGACTGGACTGTTTAGAATCATATTCCTACCAATTGATTATGTTGTGCATATTCTTCTTATAGAATCGCCCTTTAGCTATTTTGGCCATAAACAGTATTACCCCTTAGCTTAGCTAACTCTTATCTATAATCATCCTTCAGCCTTATAGATAATCATGCTGCTTGTTTTCCTAGTGGGCAACATGAACTTCTCATGCATCAATATTATATTTGCCAAAAAAATTTTCAAACTTGTTCAAGGGCTGTCATTTTTGTAAATCATTTTTCTTGTTTTGGGAACAAATCATAAATTTAAAAATTATATTCTTTCAAATCTAATTGTTAAAAAAAATAATTAACACGTAAACTTGAAAGTAGTTTCATGAAGATTATTTTTTTATGGTTAAAAACCCAAAACATATCGTTTAATGATAAGATGCACTTTAGTTTTTTTTGTGGTCAAAATGAAATCAACCAAAAGTATTCTAACTTCTTTCTTCTTCTTTTTTAGCTTTCTCTCTCCTCTTTTAACAACTAAAGATTAAAATATAAAAAATGATAAATTTGTATAACTAAAATATAAATTTTAAAGAAGGAAGCTTAGTGTGGAAAGATGCGCCTTTAAAAATAAACTTTTTCAGAACACATATACGCCAGCATACAAAACAAAACAAACCTCAAAGTATATAAAAAAAGCAACATAACTTATAAAAGCAAAAAACAAAAGTTTAATGATCAGAGCATAAAAAATTATAATTTTTAGAGACTGAAAAGAAAAAAGACACAATGCATAGAAGGGTGAGGATAAAGGTTTGCATAAATAATGGTATAACAGGAAATGTTTTTTGATATTATAAAAAAATTTAATTGATAATACAAAACAGATGATCTTTACATTTTATAAAACAAGAATATATTAACTTATAAATTATAGAAATTATCATTAATACTAATAAATTAATTTTTACTATAAGAAGCAAAAGATATATATATATATATATATATATATATATATATATATATATGACATAGTAAAATAGGTATTGTTTAAATTTTTTATTACATTGTAGGGGAAATAAAATGGATATTCTTAAGAAAGATAATGATTTAAATTCTAAAAAAAAAAATTAATCAAGATTCTCAATTCTTATTATTTAATCAAGTTCTTATTATTCTAAAAAAAATAGGTATTGTTTAATATTTTTAAAAATAAAATTTATTTTTGATACCAACATATAAAAACAATTAGAAAAACAATTAAAGCATAAAAAATAAAAAAATTTCAAGTTTTTTCAAAAAAAATTAAAACGCGAAAACAAATAGATTCTTAGCCCGAAGCCTTCAGCTTAATGTATGTTTTTAAAAAATATATATATAAAGATGATAAAAGGAGCCTGAATTTAGGTAGGTAGACTTAGTGTATCTACCACAACAGACACAAGACAATGTATTATCTATATTTAATTATTAAAAAATAAATAACATGTTGTCTATCTTTAAGCTTAAAAAATAAAGCCATGGGCACAGCCTGACCTTTGAGGTCCTTGCATACCACGCCTTCTTTTGTTTGGCCAAGCGCACATATCCAATATCTTTGGTCTTTTTCTATGGTTTTTATTTTATAATTTTGATTTAATTGTATTATAAATAAAATACTTAACATGGTATTTAAATTGTCATTTAATTTAGGCATAGCTCTTAAATAATATTATAAGTTTTTATGAGAATGTCAATAATTTCTTTTTCAATTATTATATACTTGATTTGCAAAAAAAAAAAAAAACATTGCCCATGAATATTCAACAAAAATATTTTTTTTATTTTTTAATATATTTTTTACTTAATATCATTACATTAATAGATTTTTTTCTATCACATAAAAAACTATAAAAGCATTATTTTAATATTATTTTATTTAAACTTTCTTTTGAGATCGGTTTTTATTTAAAAACAATGTTTGTGATTTTAATTGTCATTCTCATTTATTCGAAAAACATATTGCTAATTAAAAGTTCTCCCATTATTTTTAAAACAATTATGGTTTTATATGATGATATTAAAAAAAAATAATCAAACCAAAAATTTAACTGAGTTGGCCAAGTTACAAATGCATCTGCTAAGTTAACTTTCTAAAAACAAGCCAACCCCTTCTGGTTAACTTTGACACAAGCCCTGGTTTAGGGGTTAGGCTAGGAGAAATTATCATGCTAGATGACTGTTTAAAAATTTGATTGAAATTGTGTTTTTTAAAAATTTTAAAATTTATTTTTGTTTAAAATTTTTATATTTTCAGATTGTTTTGACGTGTTGATATTAAAAATAATTTTTAAAAAAATAAAAATATAGTACTTTGATGAATTTCTAAACCAAAAAATACTTTAAAAAATAATCTTTACCACACTTCTAAACCTATGTATCAAACAAACAAGATCTAAGCTAGATTTGATAACATTACCAAGAACAAATTCCCGCAGGCATTGAAACCTAAAGTATAATGAGATCATTAGTTAGTGGTTGCAAGTGGGCCAACAACAACCGAAGATGCCAGGAAGGAAAAGCCAAAAAAACCATAAGCATCATTGTCAGTATTTATTAAACTAAAAGAAAGGCTAGAGAGGGTAAATGGAATGACTGCCTTTCTTATGTCATATTCGGACATAAAGGAACAACATAAGACGGCTACTTGTATTTTATTTTTATTTTTATTTTATTTTATTTTATATTTTATTTTATATGGGGTAGCTAACATGACAAAGCAACAAGTGTTAAGTGGAGCACTTCAACAACCCCATCTCACAAAATCAGATGCAATCGTGTTCCTATTAAATTCCCTTTCTTTTTTAAGGGTTTGGACAGGGTTTCAGTTTCGAAAGGCTTCTGCAACGTCTCGTATTTTTCATCACATGAATAAATAAAAAAAATAAAAAAGAAGGGAAAAAAAAATTGGGTGACATTTTGCCGTGCTTCAACTGCTTAGTTAGTTTAGTTAGTTGAGGCCTATACATTAAGTTGTATTTGTCAGCATTAACTTTATTGATTTTGTTTATATAAATATATTTAATTTATTATTAAAGATTTATTTATTTTTAATATTCATTAAGTATTTTATCAATGAATATAATATTTGATTAATAAATTTAGAATAAAAATAAAGTTTTTGAGATAAAAATATTTTGCAAAGAAAATTATAAAATTGTTATAATTATGTGATTCTTATTTCATTAAGGTATTGTTCCTAAATGCTCATGATTAATGACATATTAAGATTTTATGTTAATTAGAGTTGTTGAAACTGATATATATTATGTTCTTTCTTTTATGAAATGAAGTAGTTGTTCTTATAAGATGAGGTATGAGGGATACTTAAAACTAATATGTAGGTACTCGTCGGATGACATATACACTGAACTAGCCTACATGAGAATTCCAAATGCAGAGATCATATGAAATGGCTCATGTGATAGTTAGGTAAGCGTTCATCAAACTTGAGATCACTAAATTATCTTATTATGTTTTGATCCTGCTACATATTGTCTTAGTCAAAGGTAACAGAGGAGCAGATGATAGATATAATATGAACTAGATGAAAGTATTTAAGTAATCAAGAGAGGATTTATCACCTTAGTCAAATTGAAAAAAAATATTTTATCTATTATCAAATAGTATTGATTGTAAATCATTATGCTAGGTGGAATGAGATTTAAAAAGAGTTTCAAATCTTGTTCAGAGAATTAATAACTAAGTTGAAACATTGTTGATGAAAGGATAATTACTGCATTGAGAAACTGGTCACTAAAAGATTATGTCAAACCACTTATGACTTTTCTAATATTTGGAGGATCATGACAG
>Ga0325411_1005665_pt1 | contig 13802 bp, 14 predicted proteins | sample PopdelMetagenome_13_FD_206181 | JGI IMG/M metagenome (GOLD analysis project Ga0325411, IMG submission 206181) | Populus deltoides microbial communities from Bellville, Georgia, United States - Xylem-PdIQD-R4 | ecosystem: Host-associated > Plants > Phyllosphere > Stem > Wood/Secondary xylem... | reverse complement strand
AAAGGGGATTGGGTTTGTTTGACATTAAGGCTAGAAACAAGAGTTTTTTTTAGCCAAACAACTATGAAACATGCACTTGAAATTTGATTCCATCTAGATTCAATGGGTGCATCATTTTTATTTAAGCAACTATTTCATTTAGAATGCTCAGATTCAAAGAACTTCACCATTATGGAAATCAATTCTTCATTTAAAGAATTAACTTGTTGAGGATTCTGGGGGGCATTCATAAGCTATTGCTTTGATGACAAGTTGACAAAGATATGATGGTTGGTTTTCTTTTAATGCTTATGATTATCTCAGGTCTAAAAACATTGTTGTCCGCTGGGAGAATGTGGTTTGGGAGCATTGGTCTTTGACTAGATAAAATTTCATTCTGTGGTTGGCTATGATAGGGAAGCTTAGAATTAGAGATATACTTCGGTTTATTCCAATAGACATATTCTGCATCTTTTGTAGGTAGGATGATGAGAGTCATAGCCATTTATTCTTTGCTTGTAGTTGGATATCTTTTTTGTGGAGCAAAATAAAGTTCTGGCTAAGAATAAACAGGTGTATGACAACTCTGAATAGTGCTGTTGGAGAACTAGCTTCATGGAGTAAGAACCTTGAAGCTAGAATTAGAAGAGTTTTCTTTAGGCCTCATGGTTTATTTGATATGGGAGGAAAGAAACAAAAGAATATTTGATAGCACTTATAATTTGGTTGATGTAATATTTCATAAATTTCAAGTTCTGTTTTATATAGTGTTATATTTTCATGAAAAAAACCATTTCCTTATCAATGTTGGATGATGTTAGAGGGCCTAACTTGCTGGCAATCTTCTTTTGTTTGATAGTCTCATTACTGCTTTACTATTGTTGCTTGTCCAAAGGTTTCCTCATAAGCTTGATTGCGTTGGTTTATAAGGATCTCCTAGTAGTTGGTGTAGTGATCTCCTTTTGCTCTATTATATTGGGCTACTATGGCTGGTTATTGATTCTTCCCTGCTGTGTAGTCTCTTCTTTACTGATTTCATGTCCTAATGTAAGGTGGCTCGTGCTGTTAATGCTTTTTTAGAAGTTGATGTAGGGATTTGATGTTGACCTTGATTTCAGTTTGGACTGGAGTTTTGGGTTGTGTGTGGGGGGTCTGCTCTCATCAGGTGCTGGTTTTGTTTATGGGGTGTTTTGCCTTGATCATTGGTTTATATTTTAGGTTGTATTCTTATTCTCCAAGGCTTTTGGTGCTAGCTTTATTGCAATTGTCAACCCTGATGCAGTGGATAGCTTTGGATCGGGTTTCATACAGAAGATCTGTTTGGGTTATACACTTGTGGATGACTCGTCTTTCCTGGTATCTGTCCCATCTACGTGTTGTCTTCATTGCTTTGTGGTTGGTAGCTGCGGCTATTATTGTTGACTGCTTACTGTGAATGCAAGATTGGTCTTCGAGGTCCTAGACATTTTTTTCTATTGTTTCACTCAGTGTGCTTACTACCCTCTTTAGGAAGCTAATTTCCTTGTTTCCTTCAGCTGCTATTGTATTAGTTGAAGTATTTGCTTTGTGGTGGTTGCCTAATTGTTCAGGCTAGATCACTTTTGAAGGTGTATGTCCTTCCATATGTTTGAGACAATCAGTTGGGTCTTCTTATTTGGCTGGTTTGTTGTTGTTGTTGTCTACTGTGGTGTTTTGCTGGTTTGGTATGCTGAGATATATATCTCAACTGCTTCGTTAATGTTGGTTCTTCCTTTAGAAGTTTTTGTTATTGTTTCTCTTCTCCCAAGCTCATACTGACTTGATGTTTGATCTCTATGCTGATTTCTGTTGCCGTGTGGCTTTCTTTATTAGAGGCTGAGATTTCTTGGGCCTTTTACTCCTTGCTAAGCAGCTCCCTATTGCTCTATTGTTATTGCGCCTAAATATCTGCCTTCTCTCTGCTGAGGATGGTCTGCTGCGGTAACTCTAATACTATGTATGCTGGTTGAAATTTCTTTCTCTTTGCTTCAATGGATGTTATGCTCTGGTTCTTTTTACTATGACGATGAATATGATGCAATTGCTCTTCATGTTCATTGTTGTGGTGCTGTTTCTATTTGTTGATGGCTGAGTTGGTATGGGTTGTTCAACCATGTTTGTTGCTACTACAGGCCACGACTATGCTTCTTGTTGTCTTGGATGTATCTTGATTCAGGGCTATCTGATCGATATGGCTAGTTTTTTACTTAGCTTTATTGTTTTTTGCACTCTTCAAGTGGAACATGTTTAATTTACAGGTGCTAAGTCCAATCCCTGTGTTTGCTTGAGTCAAGGAAGGTATCTGATTCCTAGGCTGCGGATTGCTTTGGCCGACCACTTGTTTGTTGTTTGCGGTTTTGATGGAGTAATTGTTGCTAGGTGTTGCCTTGGATTCTGCTTGCTATGGCTGGCTTTTTGTTGTTATTGTTGTGTTGGTTTGCCTGAGTTCATAGCTTCGGATGTGGGAAGCTCCCTAACCTCTACCTCATCTCCTAATAACTATATGTGGGCTCTTTGAAACTACTACTCTGGCTGCCCTCATTTTCGACCTTCGGATCCACTTGTTTCATCTGCCTCCGTTGCTGATGTTATGTTATTGTTTATGCTTGATGGGTTAACTTCGGCACCTCTCCCCTAAATTGGTTCCTTGATTAACCTCTTTTGATGGATGATGCCTTTGGTTTTGCCTTTGTCATCTTTTCGGTTGTAAATTGTTGTTTTTTGTTCTGTTGGTCTTCAGCCTGGTCCTTTTTTGTACAGGCTTGAAGATTGGGTTTATTTTATCTAGGGAGCTTATTCCTTTTGGTCTTTTGTAATCTGATTGTATATTCATGTATTTTGATTTGTTGGTTTACTAGCATGATTACTTTTGATCTTTATACCTACTTATATTCTGATATAAAAAAAATCCCTCTAAAATTGGCTCACAATTCTCTCCTTGCCATTTTATTAGCAAGAAATTATTGGAATTGATTTGATAATGCTTGAATCTGTAAACTATTCTAATTAGCTCTCTTGTTTTGCTCCATAAACTGTTTTTGCCATTTTCTTTGTTGATCAGCTAATGATTCTTGAAGTTCCTAGTGAAGGTTTTGCAGTCTTTCATTTAATCTCTTGCAATGTTCTTCAACAACCTTTATTTTATTATTTTCTACCATTTTTTGAGTCAAGATATTTACTTCCAATTGAAGTTAGGCTCTAATATCAATTGATAAGCTAATGTCTTAACAAGAAATGTAAAGAGATAAATAGAAAGAAGAAAAGAAGAAGAGATAGAGAATAGAAGAAGAAATTATATTGTTGTATTATTACTTTCCTTACAAAAAAATGCATGTTTACATATTTATACATACAATCTTCAACTGACTTGACTAACTAATTCTCTAGCTTCCAACTAATTCCAACCAACTAACTAGTTAAGCATAACAACATGAATCACATGTTTTACATGTGCTTTAATCTTCAAACCCTTCAACAACGACAACTGTTATTGTTCTTCACACCAGCTATTGGCGCTGCTTCCTTTGATTCCATCACGTGAACCTCCAATTATAACATGTATAAAATGTGCAAAATGTAACAATTCAAGATCATAATTTGTCATGTTCAATCTTAAATAAGAAGCTTAAGAAAAAAGATAATAAAGTTGTAGTAGTGGGATTGATTCAATGGTCAAATTCCTTCCTTGAAGATGCAACATGGGAGGGGCTAGAGAAAATTCAATTGCAATTTCTATAATTTTGCATAGATTCTTGAGGCAATTCCATAATTATGCAGATTTCTAAGGTCAACAATCTCGTCAATAAAAAGGTATTGTTACATTCTGCATATTCTACACATGTTATAATTAGAGGTGCACATGATGGAATCAAATAAGGCATTAGCAGTAGCTGGCGTGAAGAACAAACTAGTAGCAGCTATTGAAGGACTTGGAGATTGAATAACATGAAAAATACATGATTCATGTTGTTAAGCTTAATTAGTTAGGTGGTTGGAATTAGTTGGAAGTTAAAGAGTTAGTTGAAGATTGCAAAATATAAATGTGTAAACATTCATTTCTTGCAAGTCAAGTAATAATACAACAATACAATTTTTTCTTCTAATCTTTATTTATTATTCTCATATTCTCTTTGTTTCTCTTTTTACATTCATTAATTGGTACCGAGTTTTTTTCCCTCTAGTTATTGCGTGCTATTATTATTAGAGTTTATGAAGGGAGTGATAATCAAATTCAAGACTTTACCCTTTTTTTATATGAAGTTATTAGATAAATTTGTTATATTAAATTCAACAAATTACATTACAATTATAATTAAAAAAAACATTAAAGGCAGGGAAAAACATTATAGGCAGAGACACTTCTTGAAACAATTTTTATGAGATGATTTGTCTTTCTTTTGTTGAAAACTGTATATGTGGCTTGTCTATCCACGTCATAGTTATTAAACATCTTCAAGGTTTGTGTCTTGTGTTAAAATAAAGCGGCATGGTTTTAAATAAATAAAAAATTTAAAAATATTTTTAAAATTGACTTGGCTAAGTCTTGTTCGAGTGACCCGATTAATATCTAAATTAGTTTAAAATAAAATCTAACCTGAGCTGAATTCTGGGTTAATAGGTTATAAGATCAATATGTTGTGCCGAGCCATGTTTAATATTCCCATGGATAGTTAATCGCTATTTTCGCGTGCAATGCTGCATTTGTTGTTCTTGTTTTGTCAGCTGTTGATTTTGTTTATTTGAAAGGAATTCGCAACACTAATCGTCCTTTGATTTTGTTTATAGCTGAGCTAAAAGTCTATTTATCTTTATTTCTGTTGTAGAACTGTACTTCACATTTCACAAATATGTTCTTTGAGGGTAAAATTTACAACAACCGATTGCGTTTGCTCATATAGTTCTTCTGTTCATATGGGACCAACAACGAAACCCTGCTACTTACATCATAACCGTGTATACTGCATCGATCAGAAGCTATACATTGCTGGAGCAATATCGAGCACTAGAGTGGTATCCAGCCCTGTCCATCATAAAAAGTTGCAGTGAGGACAATCATTGACTTGCTTAAGTAGTTAAGTGTGTGTTTGTTGGCCGCGTTAACAATGGAACCATAAGTGCTTGAAGAAAATTGAAGTCCATATTAGAAATGTACCAACCTTAATCAATCCTTTCTCAGTACCACATAGAACCATGTCATTGGCAGTAAGAAGGCTTGTTATTTTGCTGCCTGCAGAAATCCTGCCCACTTTCTGTTGCATCCCTCTTAACCAAATCTAGTTTCACATGTAGTATTCGAAATTATAATGGCTCTCAACAACTAAGCAGAAAGTCCTCTGAACAGTATAAAATGCAACTTGTTAGCTGTACCTGAAGGGTGCTGGTTGACGAGGAGGAATTTAAGTAGATGAAGTCTTCAACTACTCCCATTAGTAACACATTCCTGCCCTTGTCTGCTGCTATAGATATACGGGGCTTATGATGTGTTCTCCATTCCTGTAATATTCTGCGTCACGGAAAGCTTCTTGCAGCACGGTACCTAGATTTATGTGTATGGTTCTTACCTTAACTTTTGAACCCTCGATGACTGAACTTGCACTATAAAGCCAATCTCTGTAGACAACAATTGCATTGATGGGTTTCTTTTGCATTATCCAACTCTTTGTTGGTGCCTTGATCTCCTGCTCCCTCTTAGTTGCTATGGTTAATTCCTGAAAGAATGTGTCACACACTGTTTTAATGTCCAGTTGCTGCACAAGGATGCATCAAAAGAGGCTCTTAAGCTGTACCTGTATGCTTGAATCTTTGCAGCCTATGTAAATCTTTCCCTGGACCACTCTCATGCTCTTCACCTTCTTAGCCTTACAGATGTCTCTGGCTGTTCTTGATGAATCATAGACCTTGAAGTAAAAATTTCAGTAGATCATGGTAACCTGATAAATAATTTTCCAAGAGCATTACAAGTTCCCTCTCTCCACATATGTATGGCCTTATTAGTTATTACCTTCATTCTGTGGCCTTGGGTGATAACAAAAATCATTTGGTCATATTTTTCTAACTGTCGAATCGGTTCCTCCATAGCTATGACTTCAGTGCACTCCGGTTTCCTTTGTACCATTTTCCAAACCTGTTAGAAGAAGGGTTGTGGTTCACAAAATACATAATTCAAACTTCTTGCATTATGTTGGCTGATGAAATAACAGTAATCTTTGCAATGAGACAATTTTATACCCTAATGGTTTTGTCAGAAGATCCACTCAGAAGGCTCTCCCCTGCTTCAAAGAGTGAAAAACATGTCACTGCTTTTTTATGCTCTTTCAAGTCCCATATAATTGTGGCTGACTGCTGTTTGATGTCCCAAACCTGATCAACATTCCCATAAGTCAACTACAGAAAATAGTAACGCTGGATTTGACGACATTTACCATCTCTAACAGTGACTAATTGACTATCCAAAATACGAGATGAGTCTATTTCATACCTTGATTGAACCATCTGAATGTCCACTATAAAGCAGTCCCTTGTAGTAGATGAGGGAAGTTATGGCTCCGCTGCTGCGATCACTTGCCTCCACAATTTGTGTGTGAACGCAGGAAATACGCTGTTTTGTCATATTAAGAATTTTGATAGGACAGTCATGAGGGCATCTAACATCTGCACAACCACTAGTAGTGTCAAAGAATACTAACCGATTGGTTGGGCACATAATAGTCAGCTACTCTATGCAGTTCATCTGCCATCCAGGTTACTCCTGAGAAACGTCTCAGCGATTCCCGTACTCCTTCGGAGAAATGAATTAGTTTCTGCATCCCTACTCAGAGAAAATAAAATGCATTTGAATTGGAGTTGATTGGATTTTGCCTGTTCATTACTGTGTCACTCGTGCTAATGTGAATCTCAGCAGCGGAGGATGCAAGACATCGGTATACGATAATAACAAATCCCAGAGAAAAATGAGTGATATTAATGCTTCATGACAAGAATTATAACTGTTAGTAAGTGTTGAATTACCCTGAATGAATAGGATTGTTCATATGTTGTGAGTGTCATGATGGACTTAAAAATGATCATTCACATTTAGAGTTGCTTTTGTGCTCATATTACCTCTTCCGGAAGCATAGTTATAGATGCACAAACATGCCAGAAGTCTTTCTTCAAGCTCCAATCCAGGGTGCAGAAATTGCTCTATTCCACCAAGCAAGATCTCACACGCAGAATATCTTAGGCTAGTAGGACACCTTGCAATTTCAAATCCAATCCATGCAATTGCGGTGAGAGAGTCCCGAGAAACCCTCTTTGCCTTACTCCTTAGACCTTTCTCTAAAGCATGGAAGACAGGTTTTCCTACGTCAATTACATGCTTTCCAATCTTGCTGCTCCATGAGTCAACTACACCATCCTGCATTTTATTTTCATGCACCTCACTTAATCTGGATAGTTGTTACCATACTGAAATTGATTTATTTTTGTATAATCTTAACTCTCACCTGCAGGTTTTGATCCAACCAGTCATAGTTTCTAATCATATTTCGGTGACACAAGGAGGTCAAGCCTGCCTTTTTTACTAGCCATGCCACAGTGCATGGCTCCCCTGTCCAGGCATACGTTCCTCCAAGGTTTGCAAAAATGAATGCAGATAACTGTTGTGTAGGAGAGCTAGCTTCAGAATCCACTGACTTGAGGATGACCTGTATAGCCTCTTCTTTGAATGAACCTTTCTCAGATGATTCTTCCTGCATGTGTTCAATGTCTGGCCACATCAATTAAAGTCTTATCCAACAGCAACTGGCCATGGTATGAATCCATGTTTTCTTTCTAAAAGTGAGTGGAGGAAATGACAGTAATTAGCTTTAAGATTATACATTCAAATTATTACACACTTACCAATGTGTCTAGTTGAAGCAGTAAATTTGCTGCCAAGAGTTGGTAATCAGTTGGAAGTTCTCGGACACAATAAACCAATGCTTTCATAATTTTGGTGCCGCCTTGTTTTCTTATCTGCTGCAATAAGTTCGTAGCTGGTGATCTGACAAAAAAGAAAAAAAAAAAACACTTGAGGATATTTTTCCTAAGTACATAAACCACATACTGCACAGAGAACCATAGCATGCGAGTATTTTCATTCTGAAACTCGTACCTTGGCATGCGAAGTAGTTCATGGAAAAACCGAAGTGCTGCGAACTTGGCACACTTCTCATTACTTTGGAGTAGACATATAAATGGAGCCACTGGAATACATTGTGCTACTGATTCTCTGCATTGCCCATCAAACTGCATGCATTTTACTATAACATTGGCCAAGGAGACATATCCTTCCAGATTGTTATTTCCAGCGACGTTGAGGAGTTCCCGAAGAACACGAGGAGAATTGATTGCAGCCAAGTGCGTGTTATTAGTTGCACAGTCAAATGCAGTGACCAAGACTTCAATAATCATCAATGATGCTGCAGGAGGTGTCAGAAGAGGTGTCGCTGGTCTTTCCATGTAACTGTTTGAAGAGCACACGACCTCAACCAATGCTGGCAAGAGTTCTAATGTCTTCATTTCTGCTGGAGATGGATTTATCATATGAATAAGAATAGCGGCCTCATGCACATTTCGCTTCAAAGCAGTTGCCAAATCACACAGCCTCAAGCCTTTATTCTTGATGTCCTCTATAGCAGACTTGTTTATCGATATGATAGTTGTAAGTATAGAAACCGATGCCCTTATAACTCTTTCCTCTTTGGAAGTTGAAATAGCTGTCAGAAGTTGATCCAGCATTACATCTTTCAACATAGTATACTTCACTCCTCTTTTATTGTTCAGCATTTTGTAAATGGTCATCACTTCTCCAGCATAATCTTCATCAAACTTTGCTAAACCTTCTGAGAAACATAGTTTTGAAATTACTTTCTCAATATCCCCTATAAACTCAGCACTGGAGTCTCTTCTGTAATGCACACAGAATTTATTGAAGTTTTCCCGGCTATGTGGGTCCTGTTTTGTCGTTATAGCTCTGTGTTGAACTAGCTTCTGAGATGACTTTTTTAGATGGGAATTCCACTGGATGTCTGATCTTTTACCTCCGAGTTCCAAGACACGTAAATCTAAATCGCTGACAGAACTTAAGAATCTTTCAGAAAACAAGTCATCTATATTTACTTCACTGGCTTCTTCCCGCATTCGGTGCTGAGAAGCATGTGGCAAAATCTTTGTTGTGGACATTGAATGCACTGTGGAACAAGGAGCCTGCAGCATCCTGTTGAAGTCATTGTAATTGAATATTTCAAGTAAGTATAATTTCGATGTTCATTTATCTATAACATGCTTGGACAATAAATAAAAATATTTTGAACATAACTGATCCCAACATTCTGCTTGCAGATCATGAACGCCTGTTCTTGTAGTAGTTGTTGAGTTTTTACTATCATCCATATTTTCCTGATTCATGAACAACATATAAATAAGCGTTCAGCCTTGTTACTCTCAAAAAACAGCTGCTGGAAGTACTTTGAAAGTAGCATTGCTGAAATACCAGAAAAAGGCATGCATATTCCACATATCAAGTAATTACATCTGAATTATGTTCTTCCAAATCATAACTGTCGCATGAACTTACTGAAGTTGGCGAGTCCAATTCGCCTTCCATCAGTATTTCCTCAAGGCGTCTGATGCTTTTACACTTTTCAAGGTTTGCATTCTGAATGTTGACCTTTGGAACTTGATCCAAATGTTTCAGAGCATTGCTATAATACTGAAATTCTTGGATATCGTTTGACATAGGTTCATTCGCTGTGCCTTCAATTCTATTTCCTTGAAGATCAAGCGGATGCACCTTCTCATACTGCATTAATTTCTGTATCATATGAGATGGATATAAGATTTCACAAACGAACACTATAAAATTAATTGTCGAATCATGTGAACAATGTGTAGTTTGTAAATTCAGTACTGGAATCCCTTTTGAATATCTTCATGCAGTCAGATTAATACATGGATAAGATGAAAGATTAACTAAGACTCACCTTATGATAATTATGCAAGCAGTGTCCTTGCTTAACTGAATTCGAAAGATCACTGCTGCTCTTCATCACATGCCTGTATTGAGCTAATAATTATGGGATGGCTCGGGGGATCCAGATTCTTAAAATTTCCAAAGATAAACTTAAAAAGATAATAATCATGCTCTCTACAGTACATCTCCATAGCTCATCCTAGGTTAATCAAAAGGCTCAAACTAAATCTGGGGCCTCACTGTCACGTTAAAATTATTGAGTTGGTTTTTATTTTCATCAACTATGATGATAGTAGGCCAAGAACTTACGATAAATCTTGTGATTCTTTATCAGGGGAAGAAGTATTTCTGCTTCTGCAGTGCCCAGAAGTCTCTCCATGCAACATGATCTGACAATACATTAACCAGTGTTTGTACCTCCTCGCAATTTGTCTGATTGCTTCATCAGTATTGTCCTCACCAAAATCCCAAGAAGATTCATCCTCTATCTCAGATTTGTTGCTTAGAGGAAAAAGAACTCGACAAAACTCCGGTGCGAATTCTGTTCGAACAAGTCTAGGGGAGACCAACATTGCCTGTAAATAATGTAGCGCAACCTGCCACTCATCATTTTGTAGCTTTTTAATGGCTGAGAGGTAGAAGTATGAAAAGCATACTAAGAACTGGTTTTGAATTCCTGCTGTGACCCCATGTTCATCAAGCAATGCTGGAACCTGAAGCAACCTTTCTGAGTTCCTGAGATGATCAGTTTTCTCTTCTGGGAATTTTGCTTGTATTGCAGCTTCAATTCTTTCAATTCCCCAGTAAAGATTTGAGAGGACAGAGTGCTCAGAGAATTCAAAGAACTTCTGGTTTTGAATTGTATTTAGCATTGAAGTACACTGTGATTTCAAAGAATTCCAAGATTCAACATTTTCCAAGAATCCAATCATGTATTCATTGATCGAATCTACAATTCCCCTTATGGATTCAAGATCTGGTCTCTCATGATCATGGGATTTAGCAAAACAAGAAACAGAACTCTTAGACATATTGTGAAGCTCAAGAAGAAGAAGAAGAAGAAGAAGAAGAATGGTATTGACTTATTGTATAGAGGATAAGAGAGTGAAGTTATATAATTTGTGCAGAGGATTGAAGGTTTGGAACAAATCCCCGTGACACTTGCAAACAAATTTCAAACTTCATTGGTCCCTCAATTTCTGCTACTTAAAAGACAAGACATTGACCATTGCCTTGTATCCAAGGAGGTGAAGAGATGTGAAAGAAAACAACTTTGCCGTGTTCACTTATCTTCACATGCTTCAATGATCGTATCACTGCCAAATTCTTTTTTGTTTCTTCTACTCATTGAGTGTGCTGTGCCATGATTTTTCTTAGTTATTTTGGCTTTATAAAGAACTTGATATTGGAAGAATTTTAGCTTCATTAGTATTGTGGGGGTGTTGAGCCCTCATTGCATTAAAAAAAGAGAGGAGAGATTCCCTTCTTTTTTGGGTTCAGGTTGTTCATGTTCTCCTGTGAAAAAGAGATTTTATATATTAGTAGAAATCCTTCGATATTTAAGTTGGTAAAATCTTTACAGAGGGTCATAGTGTATGAGAGGATAGCAGTGAAAAATGTTTTTTTACTAGGAAGGAGAGACAACAGCTACATTATCGATCAAGTCATCTGCCATTTCATGTGGAAGTATATTCCTAGTACAGAAATCAGAATTGTATTTACTTTTATCACATGTTAAACGCATCTGATACAGACAGCATGTTGACTTGACAGTAGAAGCTTCACAGTATCATCACGGGTGCAGGAACCATGTAACCATTTACTACATTTTACCATCGATCCTTGGTAATTCTTCTTCATTCAGTAGATTTTACAACGCTTTCTTCGTACTAGTACATATAAATAGAACACAAAAATAATTACTGATTGATTTTTTCATATGCATAGCTGTGCCTGAGGGTGATCCAGTGGCTTTGTTTGGTGCGGTGGAGGCCAGTAAATGATAGCATTCTTGAGATTGTCATGACAGGGACACTACTCGAATTAGCACCTGCAGAACCTCGGGGCCATTTCCGAGCGCTCTTCTCTTGCCAAATTGAGATCCAGAGAGATGACCATCACATGCTCACAGTGGCTCAAAAACAACGAACAACTTGCACCTGTCAGAACCTTGACGAGAGATTTGAAGTTTTCATTGAATGTGCGCAGATATTGTTAAATCCAAGGTTGAACCAAAGTTATTAAACCAGGTTTGATGCCCGGGTCATTGGTTAGACAGTGACCCGAGTTGATCATAATCAATCTAAAATGATAATTTTTTAACAAAAACAAAAAGTTAAAATAGCATTGTTTTGAATATTTTTAGAAAAAATCAAACTAGATTATGATCGAATCATGGGTTGATTCATTGGTCACCTGAGTTTGGCTCAATTAATTTCTATCTATTTTTTTTAAACTTGATCACAGCTGGATCTCGAATTCAATTGGCAGCCCGAGTTTAATAACACTAAATTTAACAAGATGTTAAAGGCAATGGCGAATGATGTCAACACTCAATTTTATTCATGTTAATAGTAAACAACGATTTAATAAAGTGAGTGTAAGACTCTTACTTTCAAATCTTTCAAGCATCCTCAAGAGAGTGTGTTTTATTTACTTGAGAAAATTATATGTATGTCATACACATGCACGCATAGAAGGATGGATTTTTTAGCTTTGAAAAGAAGAAAAACCACAAATCAAGGATATAATTGAAAATAAATTTTGAAATATAGGAACAGAATTGAATACTTCATAAACTATAGGGACCTAAATGTATACTGTGCAAAGAAAAGAAAAATCGTTGGAGAGGCTGCTACCCTCCCCAACCTCGTGAGAGGATCTCCCTGCCACTGGTTCTAGGGCTATCTATAGGTATAGCATTATTCTTCTCAACAATAGCAAGCTGTAGTCAAGATGACGTCTCATTTGGTAGACTGGTAGGGCAATAATTTAGATGTGTGATTGTGGATTCGATCCTTGTCTGTCACGGGCACCAAATGTTTGCTTCCATAACACCATATTGAGTCAAATTCACATGTATAATATATATTAAATGCATCACCAGCCTAGCTTAGTGGGTAGAACAGAAAGGGCAATCCATTTCGGAGATTACTAGATAGTTGATCCGTGCTATAGTATACTGCGGGTGACCTTTCAACATCCGTATCGCAAACAAAGTTTGCAGCGTGTAAAGATGCATTGAGCAGGACAAACCAATGCAAATTAAAGGGCAATGGGTTTTTTGTACCAAGAGTATAGGCAATTGTGAAGCAAAAGTCAGAGTGTCTAGAGATCAGCAATGTTAGGCCAAACAAAGCCATGAAGTTTGCTGTAAGAAAAAGGGTGAAAATGCAGAGGGGATTGTTGATTTTTCTGTGCAAGTGTTTTGTTGATCAATCTTGCTGCACAAATCTTAATTTAAGCAATGGATCAAAGGGTTCAAGGTCAGCGATCCTCCAACAAAGCAACGATGCAAATGTCATCTGGAAAAGTGAAAAAAAGATGTTTAACTCTTACGAAGTTGTTGATGGAACCCTATTTCGAAAAGGGCAGCGATGGCTTGTAAGAATTCCGAAGAGGAAAAGGCATATATTTACATGGTAAAAGCGTAGAGTGGCAGTTGCATGAACTGTGCTGCTACAAATCCAAAAGCCATCCATTTCCTACAAACCGATGTTCTGGTCTATCTACCCGTATTTTGCCGCGAGTTGCATTAAATTAATTTTTAAAGAAAAGTAGAATATGCAATTGCAAGTGTTGTTATTTTTTT
>Ga0325411_1005664_pt1 | contig 13803 bp, 5 predicted proteins | sample PopdelMetagenome_13_FD_206181 | JGI IMG/M metagenome (GOLD analysis project Ga0325411, IMG submission 206181) | Populus deltoides microbial communities from Bellville, Georgia, United States - Xylem-PdIQD-R4 | ecosystem: Host-associated > Plants > Phyllosphere > Stem > Wood/Secondary xylem... | reverse complement strand
AATAAAATAAGAGATAGGAATACTTATATAGAGAGAAATACTGTATTTTAAACTAACCATTTGTTAACTACAAAGAGAGACGACAAAGACTCAGAGAGAACTTGAAATACATGTCTTGCTTGGTGGGATATTTGGATATTATTTCTAGGACTTGTTACTAACATAAAAAAGATGGAAGGTGAGGTGGAAGAGATTAAATTGATGTCATTTTGTACATTTTTGTTCTTGTTGTCACGGGTTTACTGTATTGGTCTCTGTTAATTTTTTTTTTAAAGTTAGTGATATATCTTAGAATGTTGTATCATCTTACTAGTTATCTGCAGTGTGTTTCAAGACTTATCCTCTAGAAAATATTCTGAAACTCTATCAATAAAACATAGTTGTTCAATCTTATTTTTTTTCTTTTCGTATTTATAAGTTATTTAAACCATGTATGAATTTTTATTTGAATTATGTATTTTAAGGTGTTTGGACATTTGTATTGTTTATTTCACTTTTATTTTAATTGTGTTATATTATTATTTACTACTTGACTGAAATTGTCAATATATAATTAGTTAAAATATTTTTCTTGCGAGTTTACGATTTTAATATTCGAGTTTACAATCTAAATTTATATTGTATATTTCGTATCGTGTCAAAAAAAGGTTCTTGACAACCCTAATCAGGTTTATCTGCGTGACCGAGCAAGGTGGTAAAAAATGCATCCTCGATGCTAAAAATCTCGAAAAACGAATGCAATTTTTCAAGTCACTATAAAGTTAAAAGGTCCTTTCCATGGATGATTAGTAAATTCGGTGTGTATATCAAGAACTGTATATCAAGAACTGTTGGAGGGTCTTGTTTTCATTTACAACGCCTGGCGAGCAATTAGATGGATTTTCAAAAAAAATCCAGGTAGTTTCGTGATAAGATTTTTTAATTGATTAATTCGTTAATTAATTAGTTTTAGTAATTCTATCTATTCTTTCTAATCAAGATAATTGATAGCTTATATTTGGTGCTTGATGGGTCAAGGTAGCTCATAACTAATACCTGTAAAAGGTTCTATTTGATGAAGGTGAGAGTTTTTTAATACTTAGATAAATATCTTTTTAAAAAGAGAAAATATAATAATATTCTAGAGAGATGTTCTGCAAATATATATATATATATATATAGTAGAGAATTAAGATTGTAAACATTTGTTTTAAAGGTCTCATGATATATTTATAGCCCGTGAATCATCTTTTTGTGAAGACAAGGGCCTGAAGTGTAGTTTTATCCTTATAGCATTTAATGAGGGATATATATCCCTTACACTTGTATTAATACACTATTAGAAAATTGATAAATACAAACGAAAATACCAAGGGAATACTTTCATCGGAAATATACCGATAGATTTTACCAACGGCAATATTCCCTCGGTATATACCGAGGGAATTACAGTCGGTAAAATCCGTTGGCAAAACCATTGGTAAACTGTGAACACTGTTCATCATGTTAATTACAAAGGGAATCACCGATAGAAAATTCTCCAGAGAGCTTTGGAACTGTTCACTTCCTAATTGCACTGTTAATTATTGTTTTTTATAGACAAAATCACTGACGGATTGAAAAGTCGTCGGTGTTATTTGGCTGTTTTCTAAAAAATTTAGATTAAATTAAAATTTTTAATTAAATATTATTTAATTATCCGTCGGTAAAATCGTCGGTAAAACGCCTAAATAAAAAGTCTAGAATCCCTAATTTCACAACAGACTCGTCTCCTTTCTTCTTTTTCTTCTTCTTCTTATTCTTTTTCCCCATATGTAAAAAACATCAATATCCATTTCTTTTTCTTCTCTTCTCTCCTCAACTCCTTCTCTTCTCCTTCATGCTTAGGTATGTCTTCTTCTCCTTTCTTCTTTTTTCTTCTTAATTTTTTTCTTAATTAGTATACTTTACGAATTTTTTTTCTCTTCTTAGCTTCAGTTGCAACTACATTAAGGTAATATTTCTTTTTTTTCATGTTTTTTTCACTATATTTGTTTTTTATTTAATTTTTAATTGTTTTTGTTCTTAATAATTGTATGAATGTTGTTGTAGGATTTTTTTTTTTCATATGAGATCAATTTTTAGTTGATTTATTTATAGGATTTTAAATTTTTTCATATGAATTTTTTTAGTTGAATTTATTTGTTGCAAATTGTTTTGAGTTGATTTTTTTCTTTTTTTTTCCAAGAATTTTAAGTATTATAGAGTATTGATTTATATTAATTTAATTATTTTATAATTTTGTAAAATAGATTTTTTATATATTTTTTTAAATAATTACCGACGGAATTACATACGGTATTTTGCCGAGGGAAATACCGGCGGAATGAAGCGGGTAATTTTTTTTGCTCGCTTTTTTCATCAGTAAATTCATCGATAATAATATTTTTTTATTACCAGTGGATTTACCGACGAAAAAAAATTACCGACACAAGATTCATCAACGGAGCATTTTCGTCAGTGATTTTGTTGGTAAATTAATTACCAACGGAATGATAGTGTAAATACCGACGGATTTTTCCGTCGGTAAATCTAAAGATTGTGGTAGTGATATTTGATGAAAATATAGTGGGGGTCCTGGAGGACTTTTATACACCTAAAAGGTGTATGGGGATTATGATCTAAGACGTCAAATGTAGTTAACCTCATGAAAATTGAGCTATTTCCTTACGCTAGACCTAAGGGAGATAATGTACTTTTCTTAGTGAGCCTAAGGAAGGTTGGGTCCGTTACTTGGGTGAGTCCAAAGGATAAGGATCATCCTTTTGATTGTGTTGAGGAAGAAAGGTCCAATCATTTCCTTAGCGTGTTTATAGAGGATGGTAATTCTTTTAGGGGTGTTCCAAGAAGGATGCACATTCCTTTAGGCATACCTAGGAAGGATGATATGGCCATTTACTTCAGCGTGTCTAGAAAAAATGGTCTAGTCATTCTCTTCAGCATGTCCAAGGAAGATATTCATTCCCTTTAACGTACTAGGAGAGGATGATTATTCTCTTGGATGTGCCCAGGACTTGGCAGTGTTAGGCGTGCCCAAGGCTTGGCACATTGCTAAGGCCATTGTATCAGGGGCTTGATATACTACCATGCCCAATAGTGATTGGATCTGGCTAGCATCAAACCCAGCATGTCTTCATTAGAGCATGTTTATATTCTAAAAAATTTATATTTGTAAATCTTTTTTAATCCAACAATTTTTTATAAAGATATACCCATTAAAACTTGGTTTATTAGAATTCAAGAATGATGAAGGGCTATTGCATAATTTGGACTCCTGGAAGGGAGAATATTTCACTGCAAGATGTAATTAGAACAATAGAGAGGGTAAAAAGTCCATGAGAAAAGAGAGATACGAATCAATAAGATTGACAGTTATCAGCTAATCCAGATCGATGATAACTTTCAGAGACTGGCTTGTTCTGGATTCACATAGATTCCTATTGTTCTAAGACCGTCGTCATCAAAGGATCCATGCAATCCAGCAAATAGAGGCTCATCTCCTGTTTGAAAATCGAATTCAGTACCATTTTCTGCCTTGCGACCGAAAGGACCATAGGTCCCACGGTTCGTAGTAAATGTCAATGAGTTCACATTTCCATGACTCCAATCGCCACTAATCCCCTTGAGAAACTCACGCGGATAATCAAGCTTAACCTGCTATTCAAATTTAACATTCACATATATATTCCAAATTCAACGAATAAAAATCTTGTAGTGATTCAAAATATCAAATCCAGACCCCTTTTGATTTGATTTAACAAACAAGCATGATGCATCGTAGAGTGAGCAAATAAAATTTTAAGAGAAGGGAACTTTGATCGAAGTTCAAATCAATGTACAGTATATATAGAGTGAGCAAAGAGAGGCTTACAACATTGAATCTCCAACGATAAGGATTCTTAACGGGCATCGGAGAAAGCTTGGACAGGACTCCATTCTCTTCAACATACTGAAACTGAATAAAACGGATAAGATTATCGTGAGAAATATAGATGTGGGAGATTTCAGTGCTCCCCTTATGATCCCAGTCAAATTCTAGGTCGGAGATTTCAGAGTGACCCCAGATAGGTACTAGGCGTTTTGTTCCAGCCTCTAACTTGATCATCTTCAGAGTTTGATGCTTCAAAAACGATTATCGCTATGCCTCTTTTATTCTAGCTCGTGAAAGCCCAAAATCTGTTCTACTTCTAAGTTAAGGTTTCTAGGTTTTTTCCTTTTTGAAAGGGAGAAAAGATGTGCAAGTTTTTGGCTGTTCGACAGGAAAATAATTGACCTGTATTATAATTGACTTGATACTTTATAAAAGCCATGATTCCCGCTGTAAGATTCTATGATGTTTTTGGAGTAAAAAAGAAAGCTAAAAACTGAGCTTTTAGAAGGAAAAAAAACACCCTTTTCAGCTACCCGAGATGGCCACTGGTTAGTATATTATTGTAGTTGATGACAGCTATGTGTTGCCCTATTTTTATATCAAGCACATGACGCGTCGTTTACTCAAAATGTAAAAAAGTGCTAGGCGTGAGAGCTTGGGTTTTTCTCTCCTAGAAAGTGCCACTTTTAATTGAGATAAATCCTAATTTAAAATGTCAATTAAGAACTCATCTGATTATACCATACTTTTTAGATATGAGATAAGAGCTTTTATGATTATATTTGCAGTAAATGTTTTAATAATTTTATAGATGTCTGTTTACACAATAAATTGTAAAGAAATTGAACATGAATTGATATTCTATTAGAATAAAAAAAATATATTGTTATTTTTATATGGTTTTCATGAATTAATTATTATTTGATCTTTTTCATGGAACTACATAATTTTTATGAAGATATTATTTTTATTTTTTAATTTTTTAAAAATTAATGATAAGTTTTTGCTTAAAAAACACGTTATTACTGATAAAACAATTATATGTTTTTATATAAAAAAATTAATTAATTAATAAATGAGATTTTTGTCTTCAAAAGTTTTTTTTCTTATGAATATAAAAAAAAAGATATTTATTTTATGATGGTGGGTGATATTGATCGACCTGCATAGACGTCCTAGCTAGTTAATTATTGGGTCTAGTCTTTAAGAAATTCTTAATATATATTTTGACCAATTTAAAAGTGAAAAATTAGGTTGTTCTCTCTTAAGAAAAAAACGAAGAAAAACTAGGAACCGCACCGTGTTTTCTTCTTTGACCGAAATAATTAGTTCCTAGCTATTCGATATATATTACTATTGTTTTCATATTAATTTTGACAAAAACATATTTTTACTCCATTTTTTTTTGTTTTAATTAATTGCATGTTAGTTTTTTTTCCTTTTTTGTATATTATTATTTTTAAATTATTGTAACGATATTTATATATATATAAAAAAAAAAAACTCCAGGGTTGTATATATGACACATTTAACTCATTTAGGATGACGTTTTTTTTAAAAAATAATAATAACATGAAAAGTAAGAATTAAGAAATAATAATTTACTCCTTGTATTTTTAAAATTGTTTTGATTGAAATCTTGTGCTTGAAAATCCAAAAGGATAATGTGCCACGTCAATTCATAGGCAAACTAATGAAATTATAGTCATGTTTGTTTTTGCGTTTCAAAAATATTTTTAAAAAATATTAAAAATTTTATATTTATTTTTTTTTCAAATTAATATTTTTTTATGTTTTTGGATCATTTTGATACACTGATATCAAAAATAATTTTTTTAAATATAAAAATATATATTATTTTGATATATTTTCTAGTGAAAACACTTTAAAAAATAACATCAACTATACTCTTAAATACATGCTATGATAATAAAAATATGATGATAAAATAAAATACATGGTCAAGAGACTTGATGAATATAAAAAATAGTACAAAAGTACTCAATAATTTTTCTTAAAAGAGTACAAGTTTCAAATAATGGACAAAATTAAATTATTATAGATGTCCGGGGGTTGATTTGGGGTGCTGATGACGCCATTATATTAATTTATAATTAATGTTACTCCCCTCGAAGTGTATTTCATCTCTCCATAGAAGTTATAATGGAACTAGTGTTGGGGGGGAGACATATGAACTATAACCAAAATTAAAGGCTCAAGAACACCATAAACCAAAATCAAACAAGCTATTAATTAACAAACCTCTCGGATGGATTTAGTTTCAAGATTAAAATTTGAAACCAAAATATTCAATTTAAAACCAAATTGCTCGCCCATAGCTTCATCAACCTGCCAGTATAGTGTTTGAGCTCATTCATGATGATAGTATTATTTAACTTAAACATACTTCTTCAGCACTAGCATGCACACATGCCGTTTTCTAGAGTGTGAAGTACTAGGCATGACAGAAACAAACTCAACACGACGAAAAAACATGTAGAGCAACAGCACGAAGCTCTAGCACCTAGCCAGCTACAAGTTATGCAACTCTAAGTTTTAAGATTATTAAGGTTATACGGTGTGCTAAAAGTCTCTTGGATCAACAAATACATTCCCTGTTACTTGCCCCATGACCACGGGTTCCTCGCTGTCATCAGCGATGTCATTCACTTTCTTCAGGTACCAGAGGTCATTGATGAAAGACATGGAGGATTCTTGGGGCACATGCTCTATTAGAGGATCAGAGACCCCTAGCTCACTAATAATAACCTTGCAGTCCTTCACATTTTCAGCCAATCTTGATGCAAAGCTCCATATGGATTTCATGAGCTCTTGGAGCCTCTCTCCCTCTCCATAAAGCCCGAACAGAAAGAGGAACCCAAATGGTTTCTGTAGCGAGTGACATATTGGGAATTTAAGGCAAGGGAAAATCTTATCTCTTGCATGGCTTAAAGTTGCGTGAAAAAACTTGAACGGATGGTGAGACTTTCTTATATGAAGCTTGTATGCCTCACAAGAATTCCATATGCTAAACATAGCCCAAGAACTTGGAGTTCTAGTGATGATGTCTTCATTCCTTTCATTACTGTGCAAACTAATCCATTCCTCTTCTTTAAAATAAGATACCCATGTACCAATGCTCAGCTTTTCCTTCAAGATAGCATCAACGTCGGTTGGATATATGTCCTTGCTTTTGAACTTATTGTTGTACAGATAAATGGCCTGGTCTGTCTGCAGCTTCTCTATTTTTATGTCTTGGGACAGACCCTTTACAGGAAGACTAGCTGGTTGAACAAATATGACCAATGAGGTAAAGTTCATGTAATTGCACTTGGAAGTGAAGAGATTCGTAGAGGCCACATTGTTCTTTTCAGTTGCTAGGAAAGTATAGTGTGCCCCATTTCCTATCAGCCATTCTTCAACTGACTTGACAAGTTCCAGCCCGATCCCCATTCGTCTACATTAATTAGGTTGCACAAATTAATGTACACGTTCATAAATTAGCATAATGCAAGCAAATTAACATGTACTGTTTATATGCTCAAGTACTTAATTTTATGCATTTCTCAAACGTAATCTCATGTAGGTAGTATAAACATTATAACAAAACACAGGCAAGGAAGTATGACATTATGAGAGAAAAATAAGATAGATTATTCTCAAAGTATCTTTATATTAACTAAGCAAACGGGTTATCAACTGGGACTATCCATACAAATTAAGCAGGAAAGACAAAGTAGAATTTCGTTTCAAATCTGCTCTTTTCACCTTATTAAGAACAAAAAGAAGCCAAGTAGCTGCTAAATTAAATCCGCCCATATATATATATACATATATGGTAACTCCCTTTCGCAAACTAACATCTTAGAACTTCCTATCTCCATGCATGAGGGTGCTCACAAGTCACGAGCATGTGTTTGTGTTCTACATCTTGGCTTATAAAAAAATAAAAATTCTTCTTTGTTATTCAAGATTATTAATTACTTAAGCCCGCTAGTATTCCGTTAGCTTTCAATATTGATGGGATTATCTTTATCAAGATATTTGAACAAATAAGAAGATGATAAACTATATATCATGATGGTTTTATGACAAATAAATTGTTGGATGATATTTGCAACAAATTAGCTTTTTCAACATGCTCAACATAAGTTCCCTTGTTCAGGAAATTAACCATGAAAAAAACTGTCAACTTGCAAATATACTCAAGTAATAGCGGGGGAGAGAGAGATACCGATGTCTAGGAGAAACTCGAAGGCCTAGGATGCAGCCCAGCCTTACATATGATGCTCCAAATCTAGTCCCCACACATTTGATGCATCCTTTAACTACACCGACAAGTTCCCCATTTTCACGCAGCTCGGCAACCTGTAGGCCATTTCAAGCATATCAGTGGTCGACTAGCTAGTTAGCAATCAAGAAAGCTAGCTACATATGTCTTATGGGGGACAAGGGAGTTCATTTCCTTAGTTGTAGAGAAAGTTAGAAGAAAGACACATGATCAATATTTCACTATAGGTTAGCAAGATCATATTCCGTATAATTTGATTTGGAGAAAGCTGGTAATGGAGAGAGAGAATCCGTTGCTGTAGTTCACCCACCAGCATAACATGAACAGGATAGAACCTAATCCTAGATAGAGGGTCGCCCATCATGTTGGTGAAAATGGAGACTTCCTTATTAGATCCTATCTCGCACTTCCTCTCAAGCTTCCCCACCACTTTAATATCCCTGTCTTCATTGTATTCCCTTATTACAACCTTGTTCTCTATACTGCCACTCATGATCTTTGGCTAAAAAGAAAGCAAGTATAACTTGTTACTCGATCTCAAATGGGAAATAAAATTGTTTCAATGGTTTGAATCTTTCTTGAATAGGCTAGCTGCCACAACCTCCTCTTCAATTACTTTCTTATATAATGAAGAAGTCCTATTTGTTTCTTTATTTAATTTAACTTCTTCTTTCTCTTACATATATCTATGCCCTTTTGTTTGTTTCTAGCTGGCTCTGTCGATGTTACACCGTCGACCAGTTTAACCATGACTGCGTACACTGTTGGTGTGATCGGGATGCCATAAATCCACCTATATGGTTTTTTTACTAGTTAGGTTAATATTTACTGTTCATATTTAGGACGATAAGTAGTATACTATCAATATGCATGTATGCTGTGTCACAAAAATAATGGAACAATAATGTTACCAAAATGATTCCCAGAATCTCTTAATCTTTGTAATCATTCTATGTTCTATTTACTTTTTCCATGTCAGTTGAAATGAGGACATAAGATTTGTAGTCCTTCATAAAACAAACAGAAACACGGGCACAATTATATGGTGGATGCTTCATTTCTAGACTAGTCTTCTTTATCCCATTAATCTATCCACACAAAAGGCACAATGACTACTGCTGTTAATTGTCATCAAACCAGCTCAGGGGCTTATTCATCCATTGATCTATTCACACATACGTACATATATAATATGTATGAAGCTCAAAAGATAGACAGCAGATGTCTTTATGAAAAGACTTCTGATATTTGAGTTTTTGTTATGTGGTACAAGGGAATAATTGCATTACCCTACACTTTATATATGTATATATAATCTTGCTTTTGCTGCTAGCTGCTCAAAATCATGCAGGGCCCTTTTAAAGTTTTGTCCAAGTAATTTGTCGATGGTTTTGTAAAATAAGAGAGATTGGGACTCAAGTTCGAGTCCCGCTTATAAAATAAATTGTTAATAATTACAAAGACAGAATATTGTAATGAAGTTTTAAATAGGTGTTGGCAATCCATATATGCATTATTCTTTTTTCTTTGCTCACAAGCCTCTCGGTTATTTAAATCTTAATTACAATAGTTTGATCGTTATGATTAATATTAGCAACCTGTTGTTAATTATAAGTTGAACTTGAGTCCGAATCTCTTTTATCTCACAAAAAATTATAGATAAATTACAAGCTGAATGGAACGTCTGTTGGGAGGATTTTCTCTCTTTTTTTCTTCTTATGATGGCGTGGTAGGTTTGTTGTATGCCCACTTCCTCGACGTTTGCAAGTAGAATTATAGCTATATATTTATCTCCAGTTAATAAATCAGATCACGTTCTTTTAAATAACATTAACTTATTTTTAAAGGCCTGGTTTAAATAGTAAGAACTAAGAAGGTTAGCTTTCATGAATTGCGAGAAGATCTGGAAACGATTCTCATAAATATATTAGTTGTGACAGTGTCAAAAAATAGCTATAGAAACAATTTGTTTCGTTAAATTAAACCCGGTATAGAAAAATGAAAACATGATAAGTCTTCCTGGGCATAGAATCATTAATTTATTATACTTTTCGGTAAGCGGTGTTCTGTCAAGAGTGTGAAAACACATAAGAAAGCTTCTTCTTTCCTGGCGTTTCCGAACGAGATGTCGGCTAGGTTTAGTGGCAGTGCCACCAATGATGTGCGCATTGTGGTATTCATTTGTTATTATTCATTTTGTTGTTTTTGCTGTTTTATTCTCTGCTGCCACACTGATTGATGGAGCAAACACCAAAAAGCCTAAGAAATTCAAATAGAAAACCATGTGAAACAGGTAGGCCATGAAAGGAATATGTATCAATCATTCAGGGCATACTTATGAAGTCTTTGCAGACCCCCTGATTTGCTACTTCATTCAGATCCCAGCTGTTGTTGCAAAGTAGTCTCGCTTCTATGATTGGTTTTTTGTCTTGTAACTTTCTAGCTCGTTTAAAGAATCCATATGATTAGAGGGATAGGAATAATCATACAGACCCAGTTAATATCCGGGTCGGGGCTGGAAAAAAAAACCCGAAAGGATAAACTAGAGAGAGAGAGAGAGCGCGCGCTTAGGATTCATTCTCTCCCGCTCATAGTCGTCTCACCCTGCGCATAATAAAATGCACCGAAACCAAAGATTAGTAGTGGCTGTGGCGGTAACAACAACGACACCATTAGCAGTAGTTGATGTCTCCCCATGCGATTACCAGTTTCGCCGAGCTCGAGCTATCACTATCGATGATCTCTTCGGTATCTATTTGGGCACAGATAATCTCTTTCAGTACTCTTCTCAATCCCATCAATCACCTTCAAAAAAAAAACGAAAATATTAGTCATTAATACTTTTTAATTCTCGTTTGACGGCGAAGCAGCCTCTAAGAACCTGATGGTTCAGTTTCACGAGCCGCTATGATTTTTAAATTAAATAACTATTTAACATGATATCATATTCTTAATAATTAAAGCAATTATGAGTTTAAATGTTATAATTTTTTTATTTTTTTATTAATATAAATATTTACATCAGCTTATACGAATCTCAACTAATTTTATAAATTTTAAAATTAATAATAATATATCTCTCCAGTAACTATATTAGTAATTATATCATTTAAACCTGCAAATCCGTTTATTTCAAGTTGTAACGACTAAATGGTTAATTATATTATTTCTGAATCTTTATCTATGATGAGATTACAATTTATTCGTACCACTCCTTTTTCACTGACATTATGTAATGTGTAATACTTGAGGAAAGATAATGTGGGAGGAGACGAAGGAAGGAAAAAGAAAAGAGGTGAGGGATGGTCAAGTACATGTCCCACGTCTCAGAGACCTGTATGTTCTGTCAAAAACACTTGACATGCAAGTCAGGAAAACGAGTGATGGAGAAGAGACGTATAAATATAATTTATACTACGACACTGAACTTTTATCAATGTTTTAGCATATGCCAACAGGAAAATTAAAAAATAAAAAAAAAGCCCCCCATAAAAGGGGAGTCGGGGTGCATAACTAGCTAGTCTAGGACGTCGTGTTTTTTTCGTTTTTTTTTTTTTTTTTTGCTATGTAGACTTTTTTCTATACGTATAATTGATGGTGTTTTTTAAAAAATAAAATTAATAATTTAATTTGATATAAAAGGTGTAATTATTCAGATTTACGACAATAATTATAATTTTTAATCCAACTATTAAATTAAGCTGAAATTTTATATAAAGTTGTTTGACATGTTTTACTTATCTCAGATTTATTCAACACTAGTATGGTCGATGATTGGAAACCGTGACTAAATCCTAATTATTATAATGTCAATAAATAATTGCATGTAAACTTCATTATAAAAATAAATTTTAAAACTGTAAACACTGAACCTACCAACACGATTAAACACGCTTTTGCTTTCTTTTAATAAACTTTGAAGTTTGACTGTGGATTGAAACGTCGTCGTGGAGAAGAAACCGTTAGCACATAGTAAATTGTTTTTCTGGATAATACAATTAAGACGATGATTTTAGGATTCTAGCTATATATTAATATATATATATCCTAAATCATGCAGAATTAATAACAAATTCCCCAGATCCCAACATGCACGCTAGCTTTCATTTTATTTTTTTTTCCCTTTACTTGCACAATCTAATTAAAATCTTGCTTTTTTTCGTCTTCGTGCCCACTGCCCTGCGTAGCAAACATGGACACCTGATAGTTCTGTGAAAAGGGTAAGGGTAGGAGTAAAATGTGTGTTATACTCGTTTTTCACTCTCCCCGGCGAGTTACCGGCGAGTTTTAGCAAGGTGGTGCGTGGGGATAAGAGGGAATAAAAAGGCAACACTGTTTGATATCCAGGTCAAAAAAAAAAAAAGAGCTATGCAAAAGATGTATCTGACACGTACTGGTCTTTTTTGCCCCAACACTGACGTCTTGGACGCATGGATACAGCAGAAATTCTAGCTCACTAAAGTTCCAACACGTGTCCTATGCCTTGAAAATAAATTCATATCCATTTAGTACATATGTTTTGAAATTGATACGACTCCATTGATTGGTGTCGTGAGTTAGTTTCTTATGGCCATCTCCAAGAAGGAAGAAAACAAGCGAGGCGCGCCTTTTTATTAGACAAGGACGATTTTTGCGCCTGGAGAGAGGCCCCCTTGTTATCATCACAGACCGAAAGATTAAAAAAAAAAAAAAAAAAAAAGAGTTAAAAGTGGTCTGGGCTTCGTATAATCTTGTGCAGGCCACCTAAGCAATAGAAACAAAATTGTTAAACATGTATGTCCAAGACACGTGTGGACATAGGGTGCCTTCGTTTTTCTTTTTCATTTTTAATTAGTTTTTTTATATATATATTCTCCGTCGGTTTTTGAAGTTCTTTCTGTTTCATCTCCGGCATTAACCGGACTTTTTTCTTTGTTCGGTGTATGCGTTCTCCATTTAAATTCGAGTTTAAGAAAATAACGAGAAGGGCATCTAAATCAACACTTCGAGATTCTTCTTTTTCTTGATCCAGGATCTAGGCAGGGAGAGAAACGAGAAGACAGAAAAAAGATTTTGTGAGAAACAATCTCACCGCCGCTGAATTTGAGAATCCACGGACGAAACTTTATCATAACACATTTTGCTAACTGCTCATGATATACCGAATTGCGGTTCAGCCGGGGATGCCTGTAGGAATTTATGTTCGAATTGTTCGTCCTTTCCTCTCGGAATCAAACACCATTGAAAAAGCGAGTTCAGTGGTTATAAACTTAACGTGGATCATAACCTCTCTCGGTATATGATCTTATATTACTTCGAGGTACCAACGAAGAACTCATTCAGGCACCGCAGATTAGATTGTCTCATAAAAAAAGGGTTTTTTTAAAAAATTTTTCTAAACTTTTTTATTATCATTTAAAATAATACTTTACAACTAAAAAAAATGACTAAATTTTTATTATTATTATTTTGGATAAAATACATTTTTACAAAAATTATAAAAAATTAATCATTGATTTTTTAATTACCATGTATTTTGTTTTGAAATTTTTTTTTCTTTTCAACTTCATTCCTTCAAGTTTATTTTAATTTAACCCTAGCCTAAATGACACGCAATGGACTATCAAGTGATTAAATCAAGAAG
>Ga0325411_1005662_pt1 | contig 13804 bp, 11 predicted proteins | sample PopdelMetagenome_13_FD_206181 | JGI IMG/M metagenome (GOLD analysis project Ga0325411, IMG submission 206181) | Populus deltoides microbial communities from Bellville, Georgia, United States - Xylem-PdIQD-R4 | ecosystem: Host-associated > Plants > Phyllosphere > Stem > Wood/Secondary xylem... | reverse complement strand
ATGCAGTTGATCTTGAGGCAATTCGTTGTAAGGTATGATGGCGTTAGAGAGATGATGAAGACAAACTCAACGAAGCAAATATACAGCCACCATTAAGCAGAGGCCTTAATTGAAAACGTTGATGAAGAAAGAAAGGTCATCCTTGAGGTTTTAAGAATTAAAGCTGTTGTTCTAAGAAAAAGGAAAATCAAATGTTGTTGTTCATGGCAATTCAAAAAATATCATATTTGATCTTTGTTTTTTACTATTAATATTAGATTTTTAAGTTGTAATTTAAATAATGAATTACAATTTTCCATTAAAATCAATATTTGTGTAATAAGTTTTAGGCTATAAAATAAGATAAATAGTCCCCATTTAGATAATATATGATTATTATTTTAGGATAAAAAGATAAAAATAAAGACATTAAAAATTTTGTTTAAAAGTATATAAATTCACAAATTTATTTTATATTTTTAAATGTATTTTTAATAAAACACGTTTTTGTTTTTTATTATCTCTATTTTTTTTTTCATCCCAAAATAATAACTAAACACTACCTGGAATCTCTTCTAATCCTTTACAGGATTTTTATCAAAACATTAAGTAAAAATATACAAATTTCCAAGTCAAATTTTCTATTAATATACAAATTAAAACCTAATTCCACCCGGATTTTGATTTGAAGTACTCACATAGTCCTGAATAGGGTTGGATTCCTTAACCAACACTACTCAAAGAAATAGCCGACTTACCTCTCTTTATAAAAACACATGCACTTCTCTTTTCTCAATCAATCAACCAAGGGAAAAAAAAAAACCAAGCTTTTCTCTTACTGTATTTCAAAACCAGAATGCATAAGGGAACTCTCGCACCCCCTTCTACTGGTCTTAGAGATAAGAGATCGAAAAAAAGGAAGAGGGTGGAACCTAAAGTTGCTCGATGCGTCACGTCTGAACCTATGATGGTGCTTGCTCGAGAACCGAAGACGGGGTTTGAAGTTTGCACTGCTAAAGGTACTTCTGACAACGATGATGCGGTAGACATTATTGAAAAGGAGGGTGAGAAGGTTCGCAAAGCTGGAGATGTTTGCAACAATGAGGCAGCAGCAGCAACCTTTACCGATTTGGATGCCAATTTGCGCCCCCTTGCTGCAGTAGGGGATGGTAAGGCCAAGGTCGACGGTGGTTCTTGCAATGTAGTATTAGCACTGTGTGCGGTACCGGTTATGGGGACTGACTTGAATGAAGGCTTGGCTTCTGATCCATTGCATTCTGATAGTGAAGGTGACAACGACTATCCCACTGACTATTGGTCGGATACTTTTCCTAAGATGTTGTTGCAAGGAATCCCAGAGAATTCCCTTCAAGAAGAAGAGATTGAGATGATTCCTAATCGCTTCTACTTCGATTATTTACTCTGAAGATACCAAGCATCAGTGATTGATGATGAACTTGTTTTTCTTTTCAGTTTAGGAGCATGATTAACTGTTCTAGCTTGTTTTTTCTTAGGATAATTAGCACGTCAGGAAGTTGTAAAATACAAATTGGAATAATACCAATTTATATTGCTAAAATATGATCTGTTTTATGATTTATGACCTAGTAAGCCTTTACAATCTTGATGATTGCCAAGATTCTTCTTCTTTTGATGATTGGCATTATTCTTCTTCACAACAAACTCTCCTCAAAGAAACCTCCATTGTTGGTTTTGTTATGGCCAACACCATAGTGAGTCAATACTTGTACGTACTTGAACCAAGAAAGCCTGATGATCAGAATTCTGCTATAAAGGTTTTGAACGCTTATTATCTTGAACTGGGCTATCTTGATAGGTCAGTTGCTACTGTTTTATCTCTTTTTGATTGATAATAAAATTATTAGCGTTGAAGGTATAGTGCCTGGATCAAGAACTAGTAGCAATAAGTTCGTTCCTTGTCAAGTTAGTATACCTGCAAAGGGCAAAAGCGGTTCAGCAACTATGAGCCTCTCTGTTTGCACGCTCAAGAACCGGATATTATTGGAAACCAGAATGGAGTTTGCCTTACTGAACATACTTTTGAGCTTGAACCAGCAAACATCAATGCCAAACCTGCCTTGGAAGGGGAGCCTGGGTAATTAAAGCTCATCCCCATTGTCACAGTAGGGCATGATAAGGTCAGTGTTGAAGGTGCTTGTACTAGCAGGTCATGGCCTGCCCTTCATGGAGCACGGGTTGGATAAGCAGTAGAGACGAAACAATGGTGCTGTGTGTTGATAAAACTGATTTTATTGAAGGTAATGTTGTTAGAGAAATCTTAATATTTTTTAGAGTTCTAATCATTCGATATATGCAGAAATATAACAATAAATTTGTAAAAGTTAACTATTAAGGTTATTTGCAATTAAAATATTTTTCTTACTATCTTGGAAGGAATTTTGTGTAGTTGGTGTAGCAGTAGCACTACTTTATAATTTCTTTTAAGTTGAATTTCAAAATGTGGAAAAATAAGAGGAAAAGAAAAAGAAAATTCTATCCAAAGCCGGATTTTGGAATTAAAAATATATTTAAATAAAATTGAAAAATCATTTTTGGTGACAGATATGAAGTGTCACGACAGTCCAATTGTTATGGCGGCCATGAGACAATCGCGACACTTTGCGTCGCTAAATCAACTCACAATACAGTATATTACTTTCCGATACAAAGTTGTGTCGTTAAAAATATTCCAATGTATTTTCTGCTTCACAACGCTTAAGTGAACTAGAAACAGGAATAAAAAGGTTGGTGCTAGTGGCGGTACATGGCATGGTGACTGTAGCGACAACCGAATCATGGTGGTAATTGGATAATGCTGCAGTATGGTTCATAATGTATTTCTGAATACACCGTGATCTCTCAACTCAAGGAAAAGGAATCGGAAAAAAGGAAGCCGATGGATTATTCAGAAATTGCTGAAGATGATGGTATAATCCAGATTAGTCAAAGATTTAAAAAGCATCCAGTAATCAACTCAGAACCTATAAGGTCACAAGCTCAAGAACCCCAGCAGATTATTCAGAATCAGGAGATGTGGCTTGAGGCAGCAACGGTTTCAATGGAGGATATCGGAGGTCGATCAACTGAAGGTACTTTCAATAGTATTCAGAACATGGAGCATGAGTCATCGGCAATCGTCAACTGGGGAACTAAATCAGCACAAGCTCAAGAACTGCAGCTGATTATTGAAAAGTTCGGGATATTGCTTGAGACGACTATTGATTCATAGTGTCATACACGACGTCATAAAACTCTTCCATTTTTTTTTGTTAGTTTTTTTTTAAAAAAAGTTATTTTAAAAAATGTAAAATTTATTGAAATCACTACCTAATAATTGAAAAAAACTAAAAATCTCAAATTAAACATCACTTCTATAGATTCAAGTACCAGATTAGTTATATATATAAAAAATAGATATCATCCTTAAAATACTCTTTCAAATAAAAAGATTATATTTATTGTATGTTTTTTTTAAACCGACTTTGAGTTTTCTATTACCTACTTGCTTGTAATTTTGAGCTTACTTGCGATTCATTAAAAATGATGTTGGTTCCTAAAAACAAGACTCGTCGATTGTGAATAAAAACTTTTGATGTTAATTTCAAAAATAGGAGATTTCATCAACTTGGAGAAAAATTTGATGTTAATCCCTAAATTGGTTGATTTCATCGATTCAGAAAAATTCTAACATCAACCTCTTAATTTAAAAAGGCTTGTCGATTATTTAGAAATGCTAATAAGAAATTTTGTTAATTTAGAAAAATTAATATCAATCTCTTTAAAAAAAGGACTTGTCAATTATAAAAATATTGAAATTAATTTCTAATATAGGCGATGCAAACCTCCTACTCAAAAATTAGCAAATTAGTGTTAAATAGAGTAATTCTTAATTGAAAAATAATAAATTAGAAGGAATGTAAACCACGAGCAGCAACAGTAACAATAATAACAACAACAACCCTGAGGGGTGTAGCTTAACTGATTAGGCTATAGGTTTGCTCCATAAATGTCACCAGTTTGAGTCCCAAAAACCCCAGGGCCAGTGGAGGCTTACATGGTCGTTAATTTCAGGACCCGTTGGATTAGTCGAGGGGCACACAAGCTAGCCCGGACACTCACGTTAATAAAAAAAAGTAAAATAATAATAATAATAATAATAATGCATGTGAAAAATATTTACAATCAGTTTTGATAGAAATAATCATATATGACATCTAATGTTAATATATATAGACATGATGTTTGCTAAGAGAAGAGATTAGTGTGGCTGAGTGGATTGTGACACTAACTTAAGGTTTGGCTGGCAAAGATAAAAATTAAAACAACACGTTTTTGGCGGGAATCGAACCTCAGACAAGACATAAAGTTCAACGACAACTTACCACTTAGCTACAAATATTTGGCACTTGGGTGTAGTATTATATATATAGGTGCTGGATTAGAGAAAAACGAGGGCCGGTTTTGCAACTTCCTGGAAATTCTCTTTCTTTCTTCCTATAGAAACATTTTGAGTACTTTCTATAATCTTTTTCTTTGTTTTAGTAGTTCTGGGTGTAAGAAGGAAGAAAATCCTAAAAATTCAATTCTAAGTTTATGTAAATTTCTAGGGGAGTGATTGTTTTCGTGAATTGTTAGTTGTTTGATATGAGAATGATATGAATGATAACAAATTTAAGTAGCAACTTGATTAAAAATCATGTTAGTGTTTTAGAATAATTGGGAATTTGAATAAATTGGGTTGGTTTTACTGTCTTAATAATGTTTTGAAATTCAATGTGGAATTAAAAAAAGTTAGTAAGAAAAAAATATAGAAAAAAATGGTAAAATCAAGAAATGTAAGTGTTTTAATGATGTTGTTATGTTTAAATTCTATTATTATGATGATGGGAATGATAATAAAAAAATTAAAATAAATTATTGGGTAATTAGTTTACCTAAGATTGATCAAGAGAGAAATTGGGGGAGAGGGGGAATTGGGTAACGATCTTGTGAAATTGTATGTTAATTTGATATGTATGTGTTAGAATATAAGGTGGAATAAGTGTGTTTGCTCCTAGTAGCCTTAAAACCCTAGTTATAGCTTAAGGGAATCGCTGAAATTCAGGATTTTAGATCAACTGAATTAGAAAAAAAAGTTGTTGAAAAGATACAATTTTTGCTAAACCAGAAGCAAATTTGTAAGTCGATGCTGCTTTATTTTTTTTTGTCAAGGCAAGAAAAATGAAAAAACCCTTATTATTAGAAGATTATTATAAATAGAAGATCAACCCTGTCACTAGGAATCTCAATTTTCAACTTGCAATCATAATATTTTGGATTTAGTCAGAATAATTTAGACACCTTGGGAAGGTTCTAGTTGAAGAGAATTACTGAGATTTAGAATTTTAGGTCAATTGAGCTGCAAACATGAGTCGTTGAGATGACAATACTCTATCAGAAAAGAGTTATATAAGAGAATAGCTGTGAAAAAATGATTCTCCTAGCAGCTGTAAGATTTTGATTTTGGTTAAAGAGGATTGCTAGATTAGGGTTTTAGGTTAACTGAGCTGAAGATAGATTTTGGTTCTAGTTAAAGAGGATTACTAGATTGAGATCTTAGATTGATCGAGTTGAAGATTTATTTTGGTTCTGCTTAAAGAGGATCGTTAAATTGAGATCTCAGGTTGATCGAGCTATAAATAAATATTTTGATTCTGGTTAAAAGGGATCACTGGTTGACCGAGCTGAAAACAGAGATTTGAGTTCTGGTTAAAGGAGATCGGCAGATTGAGATCTCAGGTTAAGCGAGCTGAAAATAAAGATTTTGGTTATGGTTAAAGGTTATAGCTAGATTAGGATTTTAGTTTAACCATGCTATAAATAGAGATTTCGGTTCTGGTTAAAGGGGATCGCCAAATTAGGATATCAAGTTAACCGAGTTGAAGACATAGATTTTAGTTTTGGTTAAAGAGAATCATCAAATTAGGATTTAAGTTTAACTGAGCTATACACATAAATTTTAATTTTAGTTAAAGTGGATCGTCAAATTAAAATCTCAAACTAATCAAGTTAATTCGTGATTTTAATATCATTGATTACAATCAACAAGAAGCTCATTATCAATAGACTATAAGTTAGCTGTTTAAACATTTGTTTTTAATTTATACACTACATAAAATCTTAAATATAAATTTTAGTTCACTAAATCAACCTAAATTTTAAATAAATTAACTATATATATATATATATATATATATATTTTTAATTTAGACTGTTCCAAGTTTCAGGACAATAAAATTCTAGATTGATCCAGCAGTCTGTCGGAGTTTTAAAACAATAGTTAAAATATGAATCTGTATACTACCTTTTGCCTTTTAGTCTCTAAGCCCATCCATATTTGGGGTGGTTTGCATTCAACGTGGACTCTTTCCAAATCTTCACTCTTGGGCTTAGCCCTTTAAACCCAATCCTTAGGAGCGAAGGAAGAGACCAACTAACTTTCAAAAAACACCACCACAAATCACCTTCCTGTCGGCAAAAAATTGTTCTTGGACAAACAGGCACATAGAATCGAATAAATCTCTTTTGTTTGACGAAGACGAAGACTTAGACGAAGACGACGACGAAGAAGAATAAATACTCCTTACTAATCTTGAGTGTGTTGGTTTTGCTTTGTGGGTGTTATACTGAACTTGGTCTTTGTAGACAAGACAACTTCTTGAAGATGAAGCTTGGTGGTGTTCATGATTGTAAGGGTTCTCAAAACAGTGGAGAGATTGATAGCCTCGCTCGTTTTGCTGTCCAAGAACATAACACGAAAGAGGTCTTTTCTTCTATTGATCTTTTTTTTTCATTTTTTATTGCTGAAATTCTTGATTTTCTTGTTTTGTTTTGTTTTTATATGATAATGATTCGAGAGGGATCATAGAAAAATTTGCTTAGATTGGATATGGTTTTTGATTAAATTTACTATTGATTTTTTTTCCTTTTCTTTTGGGGTGATTTATGTGTTAATTTAGTCTTTATCTTATTGTTTGATTTATTTTTCTACTTTGTTTTTTCTTTTAATAAATAAATGATTTTTTGTTCATAATTCAGGGTTTTTTTTTTCTATGAAATATTAGATAACAGAACAGGATGATTGATATTTGACTCATGATTTTAGAAATAAAGATAGCATAGATGATTTTTTTTTAGTAATTTCAATAAAATGTATAATTTTTAATCTACATATATTTGCTTGAATGACTATTCTCTCAAGTGTTCACAAATCTTCTGTGAAACCCTCGTGCATAAGCTGTGTTCTTGAGTCCTTTCTTCTGTGTGCGAAACGGGTTCAATTTTGAAAATTAAAAGAATTCTCAGACAATAACAGTGATAATTTACTCATCTTCTTGTTTATTGTATTTGATGTGTCTTTTTCGGCAAGGTCCTAGTATTTACCTTGGATATTGTCTACAGAATGCTCTTCTTGAGTTTGTGAGGGTGGTGAAGGCCAAAGAGCAGGTGGTTGCTGGCAAGCTATACCACCTTACTCTAGAGGCGAATGATGCTGGTAATAAGAAGATATATGAAGTTAAAGTCTGGGTGAAGCCATGGATGAACTTCAAGCAGTTGCAGGAATTCAAGCATGTTGAAGGGGGTACATCCTCTGACCTCGGCGTTAAACAAGGTAACGGGTCCTTTTATGTATAAGCAATTGGTTGTGCTTGAATTTTTCTGTTGATGGTTGTAATGAGACTGGAATTGGCATGTGAGGTTTCCTTGTTATGTTTTCATTTTTCGGTATGATGTTGTGTCTCTAAAACTAGGAGACCAACGTAGACCTAACAGATGCTATCCTTTCATTTTAGATTGGCCAATTCTTCTTTACATGGGATTGGCTCTGTCCAATCTCAGTGAAATGCAGAGTCCTTTTTTTTTTTTTTTTTAATTTTTGCTCAAAAGTGTGTTACTAAGTGGTAGTTAGTTTAGTTGCAAAAAATAGTGATTAATCAGGCGCATTACACAAATCAGATGATCATGGATCAGGATGGAAAATGTTGTCAACAAATGATGTCGAGGTCCAAAATGTAGCAAGTCATGCTGTTAAGTCCATTCAGGAGAGATCTAATTCATTGTATCCATATGAACTCTTAGAGATCCTTCTGGCGAAAGCCAAGGTTGGAACTTTACAATGTTGCGACTCACAACTTTAGCCTTCATTTTCCCTACTTGGATTGATCTTTCCCATCTTTGCACACTTTGGTATGCAAATGTGGAAGCTGTCCAGCTGATTTTTCCTTGGTTTGGTGATGGTGCAGGTCACTGAAGATTCTGCCAAATTCAATCTGCTTCTGAAATTGAGGAGGGGAATCAAAGAAGAGAATATCAAGGTTGAAGTAATTAAAAACATAGAAGGGAAGTTTTATGTAAATTTGATGCCATAATATGCAAAAGCCTTGTGTGCCTTGGTGCTGCTACCTACAGTATAGTATAGAGCAATAAACACACCACTCTGGCAATTATGCTTTTATGTTTGAATCTGTATATATTTATGCTTTATGACATAGATATGGATTTTATGAGTAACCTCCTCAATCATATATATATATATATATATATATATATATATATATATATATATAGAAATGATTGAGTTGTCAACACATATACAATATTGCAGGTCTTTATTCCTTATTTTAGACTTGGTGATAAAGAGAGTTTTGCATTGAATCTCTACGCCATCTAAACTCTCACCCTTCCCCAGCTCAGAAACTGATATAATCCAAGGAAAACATAGCAGCAAAGTGCAAATCACAAGTCTGAAGCCATACGTTTGTGCAAGTGTGAGAGCTGTCGAGGAATAGCCACTGCTTGTGATGGAGTCATCATATTTGGGATTAAGTTGCATAGTTGTATGTATCAAAATTAAATTTACCTCCTTGATTGAAAATAGATTATTAATACTGATCGAGATTAAGGAATCTGTGAGAAATATTTCTCATAAATGATCTTGGAGTCTACCCCAATTAACGAAGTGAAGGTTGGAGCAAGCCTTCAAGGTTGATGATGATGATGACTGAAGGAGACTCAAAAACCTTGCAAGAACATTGAAATTGATAGAAGAAGTGTTACAATTGTTCATATCCAACACGAGGACAAAACATTGTGTACCTTCATATAACATAGTGCTTTATTTGGTCCTCAGTCCTCACTTTTGACAGAGATTCCTTGACATTTTCCAACTCTTTCGTAGTTCACAATCCAAAGCCTAATCAGAAAATTGACATCAAATTACCAAATTAAATATCAACAGCAACACGTTTGTACAAATGTGAAGGCAACCGAGGAGTGGCCACTGCTTGTAATGGAGTCCTCATGTAAGTGACCAGCCCAGGATTTTCCGACATGTCAATTTCCTCTGGCTTCATTCCTTCAGGAGGGGTCCAACAAAAATGGTGCAGCAAGTGACCCAGCATGGATGTGACCAAATTGATACCAAGTTGTGCACCAGGGCACACTCTCCTTCCTGCACCAAATGGAAGTAGCCTGAAATCATGACCCTTCATGTCAACATCCTCCTCCAGGAACCTCTCTGGCCGGAACTCTAAGGGGTTCTTCCAGGCGGCCGGATCGCGAGCTACGGCCCACACATTGACGTGAACATTTGATCCCTTGGGAATGTCGTAGCCACCAACTTTCACATTGGCATTGGCACGGTGCGGGAGCATAAGTGGTGTTGGGGGGTGCAACCTTAGCGCCTCCTTGGCTACACATTGTAAGTAAGGAAGGCCTGAGAAATCAGCCTCGGTCATGACACGTTCAAATCCAACAACACTGTCCAACTCTTCCTGAGCCTTCTGTTGCACCCTTGGGTTCCTGATTAGCTCTGCCATTGCCCATTCTACTGAGATTGCAGTTGTGTCCATGCCCGCAGTAATCATGTCCTGCGCATTGTGTGCCAAACAAAATTAATACCTTAGAAACCTACCATATATCACAAAAAAAGAAAAAAAAAACATACATTAATTTTACTTTAACAAAAGTAGAAACTACAGAATGTTACATACCCAAAGGAGTCCAATGATTGTGTCTTCACTAAGGTCATACTTCTCCTTCAATGTAAGCAATGCATCAACAAAATGCTGCTTGGCACCGCCACTCGTCTGCCGGGCAAGGGTATGTTCCTCCATAATAGCTCTAGTGAGTCGGTCCCGACGAGCCCCATGCTTGGCAAATGCATCTTCCTCTAACGGAAACATCCAACGGAGCCATGGAATGTGCTCTGCCATTGCAAGTGATGCACCCAACTTAAGTCCATTGGATACAATTGCCTTGAATTCTAGCCCTTGCTCATCCATAACGCCTTCGGCATTCACGAATCGCTTCCCAAATGCTAGCCTTGTAATGTTGTTGAATGCAACTGCCCCCAAATATTTCTTCACCATCAAGGTTTTTCCATTGTTTTCTGCAGGCCAATGTTTTCCTTTTAGAAAATAGTATAGCAAAGTAAAAAACAACAACAACGCAGTTTTAATAAAAATAATTGCTCCATGTTAACTCGGTGATCAACGAATTAACCCCAGGACCCAACGAGCTAGATCATTTTTCAAACCAGAGCCGGTAACCATGAAAAAAGAAAAACTTCAAGCTGATTAACATTTAAGACGCCGACGACAACAACAAAGCCCAAAACAAAAGGCCTATTTTTTGTTTTTAGGATCAGCAAAACGTGAAACGAAGCACAAAGTGGAAGTGGGTGAGAGTTGAAGAATATTAAAATGCTAACAAACAGATAATTAAAAGCATGAAACATAGCAGCTCAAGGCCTTATATGGGCAAATTTGCAATAAGAATAGATCCCAGTCAAAGACTAATTACACGAAAAAATTTGACATGCAGAGAACACCCTCTGCGTTCTGCCGACCCAACCATAACTAATACAAGACAAAAACATGATACCAAGTCAAAGAAAGCCAGCAAAAACTTAGTACTTGTTTATACAAATATGTATAGATCTACTTGTTTATACAAATATGTATAGATCGTTCTAATCGGACAAAATGTTTGACAGTAAAAATAGATGATGAAAATCCACAACTACTTGTGTGACTTTTCAACAACCTTACAAAGATGTTCGATTAATGGAACTATAAGAACTGATAAAGCAGAGAGCAAATATAAATGTCATAATTATGTGATTGTAATTTGTAATGAATCCAGTCGCGTGGATCCAAACTAATCCGTTGGCTAGATGGGTTGAATCAAAATCTAGCCTGGACTGGATTTTAAAAAAACTTGGCGAGAGTTAATTCGATAAAATCTGAGTTGTCGACCTACCCAGTTTAATTTTTGTCTTAATTTAAAAAACAAACAACCTGGATTATGGGCTAGTTGTAATAATTTTGTTATTATGGCTAAAAGAATAAATCCTCAGGAAAAACAGATACTAATTCCAAAAAAACAAGTCGAAGAAACAGGGACTAGGAAAAGCTTACCAGGATTCGTGCAGTCATTGAAAATTGATTCAACCATGGCAGCAACCTCATCTTCTCTGATAGGCCTCAAAGCTTCAAGTCTTTTGGGAGAGAAAAGCTCAAGGGTGCAAACCTTTCGAACCTTAACATAGTGAGGTCCATAATCAGCCCATATAAGGTCTTTACCGTCTCTGCTAAACTTGGCAGCTGATCGACTCCTATGCCTATCAGCTAACTGTTGATCATTTTCCTTGAGCACTTCCTTTGCCAATTCTGTATTGGAAACAATCACGTTAAGAGTTGAACCAAACCAAACTGAGATGATAGGACCATATGCCTGAGCCCACTCTGCAAAGCACCGGAACCTCACAGGCTTGACGTCATAAAGGTTGCCTACTATTGGCCATGGTCTTGGCCCTGGTGGGAGCTTGAAGCGTAGACGTTGGTAGATTTTGTATGTCAAGAGAAGGGTGATGAAAGATATCGGAATCAGAAGGAGATTCATTGTGGAGAGTAAAAAAAAAAAGGAAGAGATAGGGTCTCATTTCTCTGAAGGGCCTTGGCAGAATATAAATTGTAGGAATGGAGTTGGTCTCTGCGAGGGAGGGAGTTGGTGAGTGGATTTTGTTTCTTGTTAAAAATCATTCATGGTCCCTCTAATTTCCACAAATGATCAACTCAATCCCTCACTTTAAATTGGGTCAAATAAACCCTTTTTACTTTCATACAAATCCAATTTCAGATGTTCATTCAAGTTATTTAATTAATAATTGAGTTTTTTTCACGAGGTAAGAATACATTTCATTGAGATTAAAGTAGTGAGTTTGATCTAATTTAAAGAAGAGGGTCTAACATGAATAAATTTAAGAAGTTGAGGGACGATGTGGACTCTTAGCTTCTGCTCATGGTGGCTGTCATAGGAGAGGGAGGGGAAAAAAGTGTCACCTGTCAATGCCCATTGTGGCGAAACAATGACCAATTACAATGTCCCACGTGCTCAAGAACGGTGGCGCGTGACTTCACTCTCGGTGAAAAGATAGTAGAGTGGTTTTTTTTTTTTTTTTTTTTGCAGTATTTGGTGGTTGGTGAAGTGAGACTTTTTAACAAGTAAGGAAGGAGGAATCAAAAGTTGGTGAAGTGGGAGACCATTCTATTCATTTCTCGCAGCCCGCAGATTTGTAATTAAGAAAATAAGATAAGTTAAAAGGTTTGTAATAATTGAAAGGGAAATTGCTATAGAAATTTATAATTACGGGGCAAGTAATGTTATCTCCTACTATTATATAATTTAAAAGTTGCTTTTAACGGCTGGACCGGGACGATATGCAATGCTCGAGAATGCGAAGTAACGCATGTATTTTTAATTTTTATTTTATTTTTGTATAAAATAAATATTTTTTTAGTGTTTTTAAATAATTTTGATGTGCTGATATTAAAAATATTTTTTAAAAAATAAAAAATATATTATCTTAATATATTTCCGAGTGAAAAACACTTTAACAAATAACCATAATCACACTCTCAAACATTCTCTTTAATTTAAGATTGTGGTGGTGGTTGAGGTTCAACGTGTTTTTAGCTTAGAAATATATCAAAATAATATTTTTTTATTTTTTAAAAATTATTTTTTAGATCAGTACATAAAAAAATAATTTTTAATAATATTTTTTTTCAAAATTTAAAGAAAGTCGGTGAAAACTGTGTTTCTAAACGGACGCTTAAAACCTAATTTAGATTAGATTTGCTTTTAAGTCAATTTGTATATTAAATTTAGGTAATTTGATAAGTCAAACTCGATCAAGAAGTCTCAAATATGAAACTTAGTGGAATTATTTTTAATTTATATTTAAAACAATGTTATTAAAAAAAGACTGTCTCAAAGATATTATTTTAAAATTAATCCACAGATTAACTCGATAATCTAAACCCTAAGCAAGATTGGACTCTAACGTGGTCTCAAATCCACCAAGTAAAAAAACAACAACACAAGAGATTTTATAGATATGATATTTGGATGGTGAATTTGGTATAAAATGGGTGAGGATGGTAAAGTGTCGAGGCCTCGAGGGACCCAGCTTGTTTGGTGGTGGGTTGGTAGGGAGGCCAGAATTTTCTTGAGAAGCTGGCAACTATCATGCATCGTTATCAAACCATTGGTTGACATTAAAAAAAAATAAAAAAAAATCATAGCTTAAAACAGGAAGGAAAGGAAAAATAAAAAATAAAAAATAAAAAATAAAATCAGTAAGAGATAAGGACCGCGGTGGCCCGCCGGAAGCACCTAACACCATCCACCAGTTTTAAAATGACGACAGGATGACCCTAATAATAACATTTATTTATTATTAATCAGGGCGTTTTTTTTT
>Ga0325411_1005659_pt1 | contig 13808 bp, 6 predicted proteins | sample PopdelMetagenome_13_FD_206181 | JGI IMG/M metagenome (GOLD analysis project Ga0325411, IMG submission 206181) | Populus deltoides microbial communities from Bellville, Georgia, United States - Xylem-PdIQD-R4 | ecosystem: Host-associated > Plants > Phyllosphere > Stem > Wood/Secondary xylem... | reverse complement strand
AAAAAAAAGTTTAGATCCAACTAATTCAAAACATTGATTTCAAATGTTAAGATAATTCATTGACTGCATTAGATTTTTCAAAAATGAAAATCACAAAAGAATCAATGCCGATGAAATTGTTTTAATATAAAAAATGCTGATTTTTCAAATGTTTTAATATATTAATATAAAAAATAAATTTAAAAATAAAAATGTTATTTTAATATATTTTCAAATTAAAAATTAACTGTATAAAACATTCAATATACAAAACGGACAAAGACAGCAAGTTGTGGGTAGCGACTTGCACGGCATTCTCGTATAATCGCATTCGTCCACCTATCAGCGGTACACTTCACGCCATCAATCCGGTGCCTTCTTCGAAATTTAGTATAGCGAGGTACAATCACCTGCATTAAAATTTACAATGCAATGCCCACGAAGCTATACAAATTGTTTTCAGAAGATGAAACAATGAATAGAAATATTATCACACGAATTTAATTAATTAAATTATCATTCATTACTAAATTTATTTACATAATCATAATACTCATGATGTTAATTTTTTATATTTACTGAAATAATTAATAATATTTCAATCATGAACATAAATATAAATCATGATCAATCACAGCTTTAAATAACAAATTAAATTCACTAGATAATTTTTCATTAATATTTTTCTATTCTTGATAACAATAAAAAGCTTTAATTAATGGATGATCAAAACAAGAATTATATAAGATATACCAGTTCATTCAGGATTTAGTTTCCTTGACATTTCTAATCTGGATTAGAGAAAATTAATCCAGTTTAACTTGGTATATCAATAAATTAATTCATAATTTAGTTTTTTTAATTAATTCGAGTTATTTTATTCACAAAATTACTCGGATATTAAACCGGACCTCTAACAACGTTGTTCAGAGGGGTCAAGATTTCCCTTCACAAGCTAATAAACGAAGAAACGGAGCATTTAAGCAACAAAACTTGATTGCAGAATATATATATATATATATATATATATATATATATATATATATATATATATATGTATGTATTGGGGCTTCTTTCGTTTTGGAATATACTTTCTCGTACAGCGGGAGAGGTCAAAAAATGAACACGATCACAAGGAGGAATGTGTTTAATTTGAGAAAATGACTGCAGAAAGGAAGAATCTAGAACGACAAAAAACAATGGCATAAAGTTTACATGAGGAGGTGAAAGTCGGTTACGCACTCACAATAAAACATAGAAAAGAAACATGGCGGGGCCCGTCGGCACCAATCATCGTAGTTTTTTTATTCATTCACCAAGGCCATCAAGCATGATAGGTTACCCTGCTCCCAATTGGAGAAAAACCCCCCAGGGCCTTCAATCCTTTACTTGGTGACCTGGTGTTCGTTTCCTGACCGTACACGTGCTCTACGCTCTGTCATGGTGGGTCCATGGACAAGGATCTTGTCTTGGGCCAATCATCTACCATCTTGAAAAGATTGGACGGCGGTTCTATGCTATCCTCTGACTTTGCCTTCCATTAACGTCAAGCTCACCCCGAGTATTATTAAAAAACTAGTCATAAATCACTAGTTAATTACTGATTAGGGCTGCCTGATGGGGTGAGTTTAAGGGATTTATTTGCAGTTGGGCTAGGTAGATAGGATTGGGCTTGCGTAGTAATGGGCTTATATGCCCCCCTACCTTGTATTTGCAGTCCGCAGTCCGCAGTCCGCACTCCGCACTAATCGAGATTTGGATCAAGGAGAGGACCAACTACCATTTGAAATTTGAACTTGATGTTAAGTAATTTTATATTTTAAAAATAATTTAAAATTTTTATTTTTTATTTTTAATTTAAAATTTTTATTTTTATGATTTTAGATTATTTTGATATGACAATGTTTCTAAAAAGCCTATTCGAAGGTAAGAAAGAGAGGAGAGAGAAGAAAAGACCAGCCCAACCGAAACTATAGGTACAGCCCAACAGAACCTTTGGCCTAATCGAGGCCAGGTGGAGAGGAGAAGAAAAAAAGAAGAAAGGGAGAAGGGGAGCCCTTCGCCCATTCCAACCCTTGGCCTAGCCGAGGCTAAGTAGAGAGTAGAAGAAGAAAAGAAGAAAGGGAGGAGAACCCCCGGCCCAACCAAGGCCTACTAGGGAAAAGAGGAAGAAAAGGAGAAAAAGGAGAAGGAGAAAATAGGCAGTCCAAACAGACTTTTTCATTCAAAAACCATTGCCTGAATTCCTTTATGTTTACTTCAAAAACGCATACCCTATTGTATATCGCAGGCGCCACCCTAGTCTCTGGTGAACTCCAACTTTCTCTGTTATGAGCACCACCCTTTCCGTCACATACACCGTTTTACTCCTCAATGTGAGTGCCATCATTTCATACTGACTATCAAGTGATTCCAGTTTAATCTTTCAATCTCAATGGCTACTTCCATTGTATAGTCCTATACTGACAAGGTATAAGTTAGTATTGCAAGACAAAATATAAGCTTCCTATTCAACTCTTGAAACAGAGAAATATTGTCTTTTTGATAATAATTAAAACAAGTTAGACTGTCCTCCTCCTACGTCCAATGCTCTATATGGAAACTTCTTTCCCAGCACTCTTGACTGTGCTGTTACTCATTGCATTAAAAAAGCAGATCCTTGATAAAATCAAGGCAACCTTCTTCAAAAAAATACCACGTCAATAGTGTACTAGACACATTAGTCGACAAATTCCTGAGTCAAAACGAAACCAAAAGATGGATTAAATGACAAGTGATTCCCTGTAAAAAAGTAACAAACAACAACAAAAATTACAATCCTTGTTATCCTGTATAAATAAAAACCACTACTTGAGTTCGTATTCCACTCAGCAAAACTCATAGCTCCACCCTCTTGTACATTCCTCAACTCAAGTCTTCCGAGTTCTGTCTCCAAGTATTCCGACATGAATAGTTCCAGCATCCTCACCAAGTTGGGAAAGAAGTTGCAGGAGCTAGCTTCTATCAGCAGGAAGAGCAACTCACTGCCAAGAACAACATGGAATGATGAAAGAACATCTGTGCTTGCTGATAAGGGTCATTTTGTTGTCTACACAATTGATCAAAATCGTTTCTTAATTCCATTAGTATATCTTAACAGTGGGATTCTTAGAGCGCTATTTGAATTATCTAAGGATGAGTTTGGGCTGCCAAGTGATGGACCAATCACATTACCATGCGAAGCATTTTTCATGGAGTACATACTCATGTTAACCCGACAAGGAGCAGATAAAAATCTGGAGAAACCCTTGCTCATGTCAATTTCCACATGCTGTGCCTTATCATATTCTCTCCCGAATGAAGAACCAACAACCCCGCAACTCCATGTCAGTGCTGATCAATGTGTATATTGAACTCTGTAAATACTCATGTGGAAGTCCTTCAGTGGCATATATGGGATCATTAATGTATACCTTCACATACTGCCTGGTTCTTGGCAGCTATTTATTTCATATCATACATGATACCCCATCTGTGCTCCACTTTCGTGTGCTGATTGCCAAACAAAAGCAAACATGCATGGGCACCTTGCTGAAAGTCCCTCTCAACTACCCATCGCATGGCTTTGTTTCCCATGTATTCTGGCATTGGAAGGCTGCGTTATAAATGGTCTGCCTCTGGCTCTGTGAATGAATAAACAATCCACTTCCACTATATATCTCCTTCGTAGCAGGGAAATAGCACCTAGCATTTGTAAGACCTAGAATGCTCATTTTATCTCGTCTTAAAAACTTTCCCGTTTCATATCAGATTAACAAAATGATCAATGCAAAGAGGTTTATCAAACTTGTGAGGAAATGGAAGAAGCTGGCTGCTCTTAGCCGAAAAAGAATCACACTGCCAACAACTGGGAAGGTTTGTTGATGAAGATTGTTGTAGCACATCATCCACCGTTGAGAAGGGACACCTTGTTGTTTACAGTAATGATCGGAAACGGTTTGTGCTTCCTTTGGAATATTTTAGCAACAAAATTGCTAGAGAACTATTCAAGCTAGGAGAAGATGAATTTGGATTGCCAGGCAACAGGCCTCTGACGTTGCCTTGTGATTCAGTCTCCGTGAAATATATAATTAACATGATCCAGAGACATGTAACCAAGGTCCAAGGACATAGAGAAAGCATTGCTCATGTCCATGGCCAGCAGAGGAAAAAAAAAGCTTTTCAAAATTTTTATTTATTTTTTAATATTTTTGAATTATTTTAATATATTTATGTTAAAAATAAATTTTTATGTCTCAGAAAAATATTAAGGCTCATTTCACTCAAGCCAGCCCCACCCCCCGGTCACGTGACGTGCGCCTCCCACGACTATCCCACCTTCCCTTCCTTCCAAATTCAGCGTTCAAAACTAAAATAAAATACCAACCCTCTGGCCTCTACTACAGGTAGAAGAAACTAAAATTCAGCAGACTGCAAACATCAGATGGTTGGGCCAACCTGGCGCTTTGTTTGCAGAAATGAAAATCTTCTTCTTCTTCTCTCTCCTCGTTTTCTCTCTCTCTTTCTCCTCTTCCATCGCTCGCGGCCCTCTCCATTCTTCTCTTCCTTCTGGCCAGTTCCCTCTCTCTAAAATATCGGTTCTGCGATTTATGATTGTTGTTTTCGATTTCGATTACGATTTAGGTTTTAGTGATGAACCGCAAAATAATTGTATTGTTTTATTTATTTATTTTGCAGGTATTAGAAATGGTAGTAGAATTAGTTATTCGGATTCTGTAAGGAGGCAGTTATTCCAGGATAAACCGTCTAAGTTAAGGTACTTTACCATCTCAGTTTCTTTTTTTAATTGATTTTTTAAAGCTTATTTTTATTTTATTTTTTATGCTTTTTGAATATGCGTAGTTTTTTTTTTTAAAAATTAAATGTGGCAAAAATTTGTGGGAACAGTGATGATAGAGCTAAAGGATACATGACTAACTCTGATCTTGAAAAGGCTGTCAAAGAATTCGGTCGAAGATGCAGTAATATTTCTAGGATTTACAGGTTATTCTCATGATTCTTTGCTGGAAATTAATTGCGGTGACACTGTTTCTATTGAGTTTGATATACAAATGATTCGCGAAGTGATTTATATATTTGGAGGTTTTGTCGAATATAGTTTTTTTTTTGTTGGTTTCAAGGTGATTTTGCTGACGTGTTGTTTGTTTCTCTCGTTGAGGGATTCTTGGAATGGATAAATCAGTATTGGAAAGAGTCTCCATGGAGTTCCGCTGGTAATTGTTTCACTCTATTTAGTTCCCTCTTTTCTATTTTTTTTACCTGCACTACATATTTCTTACAAAGGTGGTTTCTGTTTTTTTTGGCTGTAGTGGGTTATTGAGATTTCTGACAAGCCTGGGGAGGAAGAGCCTGAACCTGCATTCAAGGTGAATGATCTTTTACAGCCATATGCATGTATGCAATGTGTAATATTTGCTGCGAGCAACTAGGTGACTGATTTTTTTTTTCCTTTTGATTTCTCAGTTCATTGGAAATGTCCATGGGGATGAACCTGTAGGTCGTGAGCTTCTGTTACGTCTTGCTAATTGGATTTGTGATAACTATATGAAGGATTCCTTGGTATTTCTCTTCTCCTTTCATTAGATGTCTGATCTAAAGTTTTTGAACTTTATTTTGCAGTTTACTTGCATGTGCTTCCCCCCCCCCCCACATCAATTAGCTGCACATTTATTCTTTGGTTTCTATCTATGTCTTCACTATCTCCTTTACACTTATGAATCTTTGACAGACTCTATGTGTCTTCTTCCAGGAGAAATCCATTTTTCTTTTATAAATTAAGCCAAATTTACTGCCATCAAGAAAGGCTAAGAATTACAGTATTGATCATTTGTGACCATTCCTGGTCACATTATATGAACATTTGCTAACAAAAATTTTTCTTTATTTGTTTCATATCCTTGTTTCAGAAGCTCTCATAGGTAACATTATGTTTGCATTCAATTCTTCTAGTCAAATTAGCCTGATGAATATAGATATTTCCTGTTGCTTTGTGCACCAGTTAATAACTTGTGCTACTGCAACAAAGCATGCTTCACAGCAATATCTGGTTCATTTTCAAGTCTTCTGTTATCTTACAGGCCAGATTGATTGTAGAAAATATTCACCTTCATATTCTTCCATCCATGAATCCTGATGGTTATTTTTTAAGGAGCCGTGGTAATGCTAACAATATTGATCTAAATCGAGATTTTCCAGACCAGGTACTTCATTGTTGTCACTGATTTTGTTATTTTCTTGGGGCAAATCCAGATATAACCTGAAATCAATTTATTATACTCCGCTATGATGAGGATGAATACTACAATGTGTAACATGTTACAGTTCTGTTCTGCATGGTTTTATCTTATGACACAAGTTGCAAGCCTAACTGAAAAAAAACCTTTAGAATCTCTGAATCGTTTTACCATGTCAAAAGAATTCTAATTGGAGTAATTTCTGCAATATATTTTTCATGCAAGTACTATGATTAGGTTCCTTTTCTTTTAAGAGATGGACCAGGAGGGGAAAGAAAGAAAATAATAAACAGTTTGAGATTAATAGCATTGCTAAAATATTAATATGTGGGATTAATTATATAATTGTGGTTTTGATAGTATTTTGTCCAACAATTGGTCCAATCATTGGTTCTGGACCTTTCAGGTCGAGATTGAAATTCAAATAATACTCATATGTAATACATATGTTGAACTTCAACATTTTTTCTGTGACTGAAATGATCTTATCTACCAGGACCTAGTCCTTGTGTCCAAATTGTTTGATCCACAATCAAGTAAAATTATTAAATTGCCATAATTGTGAAATGAAATGTTCCTGCATGTTGCTATATTTTATATACCAATTGAATTTTGTTCTACATTTCTTTTCTAGACTTGGTTGTGAGTGAATTATGATAAAGTATTAACCAAAATGAAATGCCAGTTCTTTCCACTCAATAATGACATAAATGCACGCCAACCAGAAACAAGAGCAGTTATGAATTGGCTGAGAGAGATACAATTTGCAGCGTCTGCTAGTTTGCACGGGGTAATGCTTCGTCTCCTTTTTTTCCACTATGTTACGAATTTGGTGAAAGCATATACATACCATGTTTTTTTTAATTAAAAAATAATATAATTTTGTCATTTCTTTAAGCTAAGAGTGATAGGCACTTAGTTTGACATGTTACCCTGTACATTGTATGTTGTGATTGAATTAAAATACAATTTTTAATTCACATAAAGAGGGGTGAAGTAATCATATGGGTATGTAAACATCTGCTGGTTCTTATATCAATGTGTGCCCAAAATAGCTATCAAATTCTTGAACATTGCGAGTGGCATTCTTCTTGATCAGAAATGGAAGACTTGATCTTGATTCATTCACATCTGTTCATCCTGAAATTTAAAACTTGTCTTTTCTTCCTTCTTTACATCTTCACATTTTCAACATATGATTGTTGCTGGGTTGACGTGTCCAGCCAATTTCAGCTGATTCTAAAGAAATGAACTTTTTTATGGGCTTTTTGTGAGTGCTACTAAGTCGTTGAAAACACAGGGATGTGGATTTGTCTTGCTTTAATCATACTTCTTAGTCTTGCCTTTTGTTATTCTCAGGGTGCCCTAGTTGCAAATTACCCATGGGATGGTACTGAGGATAAAAGGTAATTATGCCTATTGCATAGATATGTAACTTGAAAGTAGTACCTCTTTCTTCATGTTTCGTGACTGATCCTTTAGTTTCTCCGTACATGCTATCCATTTGGTGTTTGTTAGACTATTGCCATGCGGACCATGCTTATTCAAACCCATTCCACTTATTTCTGCATTGTTTCCTAACATATTTTTTTTCAATTAGGCCATTGATCATTAATCTATTAGATGGTTTATTGATTCACACTTCTTTTTTGTAGTTTAGGTTTCCATAAAAAAAAACTGACATGTATCTTAGGCATCGATACCATGATGTGGTTTCTAAACAAATCTTTCCTTTCAATAGTTTTCTTATGGCTATATTTCAGGCTTAATGTATGCATAGTTTAGGTTCTGCTAGTATATAACTCCATAAAAGATGCCACAAGTAATTTCATGAAGCTGATCTCTTGTTTTTCTGTGTTTTTTTTGGCTCCTTAAATGCTCTCACTGACACTGAAGACACCATAATTAAGTTGCCTTGCAATATTTTTTTATGCCCTGCCTAGAATTTCTTTTCTGTTCTTTTATGCCCTTAGCTTTATCTTGTTATGTGCAACCAATTTCAGGAGAAATTACTATGCATGCCCTGATGATGACACATTCCGGTTCATGGCGAGTATATATAGTCGTTCTCATCATAACATGTCTCTGAGCAAGGAATTCCCTGGAGGAATCACAAATGGAGCGTTTTGGTATGGCAAGTTCAAAACTGTTTCTTATGCACAAGAACTACACTGGCATAAATCATTCTTCAAGATTATATATTTGCACTTGTATAAGTTTTGCTTTTCTTTTCCTTTATTTGTTGCTCAGCGACTATATTAACCAAAACTTGCTGCAGGTACCCAATATATGGTGGAATGCAAGATTGGAATTATATACATGCTGGATGTTTTGAATTGACCTTGGAGATTAGTGAAAACAAATGGCCTAATGCCAATGAGGTCAGTTTTTTTTTTCAAGCTGTATCTGTGTTTAATTGTCAGTACATCACCCCTGTGACCCTGTCCTCCCACTTTCCTTTATTCCCTTCCATCTTACAGTCATCCAATTGCTTAATCTGTCTTGCCATGTACCTGGGCAGCTTCCTACTCTTTGGGAGTACAACAAAATGAGTTTACTGAACCTTGCAGCCAGCCTTGTGAAGGTAGGCTGCAGCATGGCAATTAATTTTTTTTTCTCATATATTAGTTTTTTTCCTGCTTTTTGTAACATCTATAGTAGGAACCCTCATAAATGATTTTCATGGCAAATACACATTCTGTCATGCAAATGAGGATTTTTAAAATTTCTTTTATTGAAATATATACCGCCACTTTCATACCTCATAAAACATTAGTTTGGATGAGTTGAAAGTGAATTTGATTTGAAATTCATATATCTAAGCAACAATACTATCCATGTGGATTGCATATTCATGTTATTAAAACTAAATATCATTATTGTTTGTTTGATTAAATCATTTTAGATAATTTATAGGCTCAAGGAGATCACAGTTTGTTTCTGAAGTCATGCCAATTACATATATCTGATTTACAAAGTGTCAAATCAGTATCTGAATGACTTTTATGCTTAAAGACAGGAGTACATGGAAGGATCTTTTCGTCAGATAGTGGAATGCCACTCCCTGGCTCTGTTACGATCAAGGGAATAAATTACACAGTAAGTTCACAACCATTTATATATCTTGTTTTAGATTGTTCTCTATTGTTACTAGGGAGTTGGAATAAATTACACAGTAAGTTCACAACCATTTATATATCTTGTTTTAGATTGTTCTCTATTGTTACTAGGGAGTTGTAGTTTGTTCTGCTGTCCTCCAGCACATTGAGATTTTCTTTCGGAAATTGGTTGTGGATGTTGTAATATCTATTACCGAAAACAAATTATTGTCTTGTTTTTGCCATGCATCAAGAAATCTTTCAAGTCTATGTAGTGTCTCTATTCAAAACCATAGCATCATGCGGTATGTCTCTGCTCTACTAGTGGGAAAATTATTTGTTTTTTTGTTTTCCCTTTTCTCTTGAGAACTGTTTCAATACTATGTAAAATGCATCTTGACATACTTTCATTTTGAACTTTTGGGTTGGTTATTACATAATAACATTGATTGGGATATCAAGTTCAAGCTTCTGTATGTAGCTAACCAAACCAGTGGGCCAGTCCTTTAAGGAAATGTTCTGTCATTGCTTCGAAACTTGGTGCTTTGTCTTGATATTTCTCTGGTAAAATATTCCTTAGCAACTCCTTAACTTCAATTCACAGGTTAAAGCTGGCAGAGGTTTTGCTGATTACCATCGGCTACTTGCTCCAGGGGAGAGATATGAAGGTATGTCAAATATTGATGTGTACCAAAACATCAGGATTAAACTTTAGCAATTTGGCAAAACATGGAGTCTCCTTAAGGTTTAAAGTAACCAAATAGTTCTTCAAAATTGACAAAACAGGAACACTCATTTTGATGAATATTGTAATGTTAGAAAGCCAATCTGTTCCTCCTTAAGTGGCAACACGACAATGCTGAGCCAAAATATCACCCAGAACATTGTTCCATCCAAAAGTAAAACTTTGTGGAAGTTTGAATTGTAAATGAAATTATTAATCTTATGAAATGTTAAATCTTATTCTGATTTAATAGCCTTCATTGCATATTCCCAACAGTATCATGTAGCCTTTGATTTAGCTATTAGTTATATCATTGAATTACGTAGGGTAAAATGTACCAGAGCCCCTGTACCAATTATTCAGTCAAAGTGCAAAGAGTCCTTGAATAAATTATTCAGCACAAACAATCCCTCAATAAAATTGGGGCAAACCATTCAGTTTTTTAAAGATAACATGTGCCAAGCCCTCCTAAACTGTTAATGAAAGCGCAAATAGTCCCAAAACAAAGTATTCAATGCAAATTAGGTCATTCAATTAAGTGGGACGGGGTGTCATGTGCTACACACATGATTTTAATTGAATCCATATTGGATTGAAACCTGAAGTCACTTGACAGAAGGACTATTTTTTACTCTTAATTTTGTTCAGGGACTATTTGTTTCAAATATTTGTTTAGAAACTCTTTGCGCTTTGATCAATAGTGTAGGGACCTCTAGTTCATTTTACCAAAACATTTTTTGGTTCAAAATCCAGTATGATCTTGCAATTATATATATTGATCTCGCAATACTATATATTTGATTTACTGGATTGTTTAAGATTGCTGTCCCATCCCCGCTTGGAATTCTAATATCAACGGGGCAACTGTTTCTGTAGTTATGGCCAGTATGCCTGGGTACAAACCAAAAACCACACGTATCTCACTGGAAGAAGCAGCCATGACTCTGGACTTTATTCTTGATCCAGCGGTCACAACCAAGGGGAGCCTACGAAGTATTAATGATTGTCGGTGTGAAAGCAAGCGCGGGCTTGAAGTTTTCTGGAGGGTGCACTCAGAGGTTTATTTTATCTTGATTGTTGTCTCTGTATTCCTTTGCTTTTTATTGAAGAGGAAGCTGAAAGTCAACATTTTAAACCATAGACAGTTGCCTAGAAGGTCAGTTCAGGTATGAGGTATGTATGCACAAGCTTATTAAAAACCTTTTACAACAAAAAATACAGAGTTCATTTTTCATTATTTGCAAATCTGCTGTCAAACTCCTAATTATTTGTGCACTAGGCGTAGGACTTAGACTCTTAAGAAACTAATGCCGAGTAAACATTGATTTATGTATACCTGGTACATTTATTCGTTCTTATAGAAGTGGAGCTGCAGCTTTCTTTGAAGCAAATAATTTCAACTTCATTAAAGAAAAAAATCAATAGAGTGGCATTCATTCTTTTGTCCAGTTTGGATTTTATATATTCCCAGAGGTAGACACGCAACTGTTAATGGATTCGCTTTATTTCTTAACAACCTTTTGTTCGTATAATATTTTTTTTTTTGAAAAACAATTTTCTAAATGTTAGTTTCAAGATTCAAACTTGAAGAGTTAAGAAAATGAGATTTTTTCTTAACCAATGCCATGAGCTAGAAAGTGAAAAACCCAATACTCGTTTGTCTTCCCATCCGCCGGCAGATCCAGTGAAACATGCTTTATACATGCAGGAGGGAGCTGTTTAAGACATTGAGAATGCAATGATATGTAAATGGCTTCGCGGAGGAGGCGGCTTGTTGGGGTTTACTTTGGTTTTAGCTTTGTATTGTTTTTGTTGCCTCCTAATTTCTGCTGTTTTCTTTATCTTTTGCCAGCGATAATTGGGGAAGAAGGCTCCGAGGTAGAAATACAAAGTGCAAATAGACGATTTCATCAAAGTGACCAAACAGAACCCACTAGTATAGGATCCCGCGTTGGTAAGCTTATAAAACTTGTTATAATATTCCAATTAATTCAAAAAACTTAACTGAATGAAATTAAAACGAATAATATTAAATATGATATTTTATTAAATTTCTTTAATTTAATTTATATTTTTATATTTTTTTAAAATATATTTCATGAATATGTTTGATTTTGATCATTAAAAAGAAAAAAGAAAATACGCAATTTAATATTTATTTCACTAAAAAAATCTAATTAAAAGAGTAAATAATCTAAAGAGAGCAAAAACCAACATTAAAAAGTTGCTAAAGCAATCTGTATTGAAAAGATGATTGATTTCAGTTAATGAGTTTGTTGTCGTTGATTAAAAAATCCAATTATGCTCTGTTTGCTGGTTACAAGCATAACAGTGCTTATCTTCGTCCTCCTCACACTTTAACCATCCATAAGCTATAACAAGTTCATTGCTCAATATTAAAGAAAAATGGCAGCTTAATTTCAGTAATATATTTAAAACCCATGTCTGTCCAGAGAAGAAAACAAATACAAACTTTGTTTCTGGGCTGAGTTTATGTAGTACTTTACATGGCTGAGCCTTGAGAGAGCAAGAGATAGATGCGTACCTATTAAACAATCGGACATATTAAAAAATTATTTTAATTAAAAAATTTAAATAATTAAATAAAATTTGAGATATAATTTATATTATTTTTTAACAATTATTTCTTTCTAGCATTACTCGGATTCGGATCATGGGATTAAGCAATTAACTTGTTATAGACTACAAAAACTCTCTTCTCTATTCAGCTTCTATTTTAATTTGTGCTTGATTTTCCATGTATTTATTTTTATTATCATATAATTAAATAAAAATAGTTTTAAAAAACAATTTTAAATCTAGTAAAGTCCATAACCAAAATCATGAATTTAACAGTTTAAACTACAAAGCTTGAATCGATTTTTTTAATACCGATCATTCAGATTACTTTTGAACCTATCAAGTCAACTAGATCAAGTAAAACAATCCCATATGATTTAATTCTAAACTCAAACTAGACAAAAGTCAAGTCAAGAAATTATAATAGCAATTCATTGAACCATATTTTATAACAATACAAAATAGTTCTCTATAACTTATATTTTAAGATATAAGTAGAAATGATGTGAAGCATGCTGAAGTTGAAATAGTATGAGATCCCATAATCAAAAGGTCCTCCTCCACATTAACGAGAGATTCACGAGAAGGGTTGCTATTGGTCAGGGACAAGCCCATGGAGATGAACAATATACATAACCTTCTCTTTTCTTTTCTTTCTAGTGAACAAAAAATTCAGACATTGAAGTGTTGTTGAAATGTTTCAACCTAGAGATTAGCAAAGTTAAATCTTGCTCACATCTTGGGCTCTGGGCACCTTTGAGCGAGTATTTGTTTTGTCTTTTCAAGGACACCAAAGAAGATTGCACCTCCAACACCGATCCACAATACTCTTGGTCCAATACCCTGCAGCAAACGGTCCATAATCCATAAAAGGAAGTCGTATGTAATCTGCTGCAATCTGTTCATTAAGATTTTTACTTCTGAAGATGTTTAATATCCTTTTCCGAACATTACTTTTAACTTATCAGAAGACATCTAACGTTTTCACGTTTTTTGGAATTTGTAACTTGAATGGAAGCACAGCTCAGTGGCATGCATGTTATCGGGTGATCAAGCTTACCCAGGTTTGAACCCTAACACCAAAAGGTCTTTATTTCATTTTTTATCAACTGAATGATATATATATATATATATATATATATATATATATATATA
>Ga0325411_1005658_pt1 | contig 13809 bp, 7 predicted proteins | sample PopdelMetagenome_13_FD_206181 | JGI IMG/M metagenome (GOLD analysis project Ga0325411, IMG submission 206181) | Populus deltoides microbial communities from Bellville, Georgia, United States - Xylem-PdIQD-R4 | ecosystem: Host-associated > Plants > Phyllosphere > Stem > Wood/Secondary xylem... | reverse complement strand
TTCAAATTTAATAATTTTTTTAATGGTATATTAACAATTTTAATCAAACTTAATGGATTATTATGGATGGAAAGTCAAAATCATAAAGTACAAAGATGAGTATTACTAAACTTGATAAAGTAAGTTAATCTAATTACTCGTAAATTTAAAATCCAGTTAAAATTAGAGTTTTTTCTAATTATTTTGCCCTTTTGAAGTGCTTGAATTGTGTTTATATTAATCAATTAATTGGAAGATGGAAGATGGAAAAGTGCCCTTCGCTGTTACTGCTTGTAATTGACTATAATCCTTAAAATACGTTTTCTTTTTCTTCCCAGAACGTTCGTTTTATTAAAAAAAAAATTGAAATATTATCATTTTTATTATTATGCAAATCCTCTTAATCTGCTGTTCGGATTTTGTGTGGAGTGAATTTCTCGATGGAGTTTAATAACTCTGACATTATCATTACTATAAATTGTGTATATTTTGAAATCTTCTTCTTTTTTTTTTTTTAAATGCTTATAATCAACTGCAACTCACTGGACCCAAATCATTAAGGAATATATACAAGATGTTTTTTAAGAGTATTTTTTATTTAAAATATATATTTTTTATTTTTAATATTAATATATTAAAATTAAAAAAAATCAATCAAACTTAATATTTTTTATACCAAACGCATTACTCCAAGGAACCAGGTTGAGTTTCTGAGTCTTACCAAACATTCCTAATCTTTTTTCTTTTTTCTTTTTTCTTTTTTCTTTTTGGCGAGGTTTTGGTCTTTTGGAGATCTTGGAAGGGTTATACCAGTTACAAGGTTCCTGTCTGTGTGTACTTGTAAGAGAAACAACCAATCACAGCTTCCAAGACTGTCTTAGTGGGACCCACTCCATGCTCTAGTACACGTGTGACTCTATCAGCATAGTTTGTAACGCCACCTCATCAAAGAAACCCAAAATCTCTCCTTCACCTACCATTAATCCCTGATCAACAGAAGAATCACCGGTGCTTCAAAGGATCAAACGGCTATAAATACATCTCTCCCTCTTTCCATGGCTACTGCTGCTTCATCTCTCACTTTCTCCACTTCCCTGCCTAAACTGTGCAGACCCTTTTCCATTTCTATAACCCAACCACCTCAGGTATCGTTGAATTTCAAGAAACTCAATTGCTCGATCAGTTCTGCTTTAAAGATATCAAGAGGAACAGCAGCAGCAGCAACAACAACAACAGCAAAGGCATCGTCCATGGCTTCTTCTGGGATCACCACCGTTGACCAGAAAAACAAGAAGGTTGTGGAAGTGTTTGATACAGAAGAGGAACTGGCTGTGTCTCTTGCAAAATACACAGCTGATTTATCTGATAAATTTGCCAAAGAAAGAGGGTCTTTCACTGTTGTTGTGTCTGGTGGTTCTCTCATCAAGTCCCTCAGGTATTTGTCACTGCAGTCTAGCTTGATCAAATCAGTCAAGCTCATATTTTTTTGTTCATTATTGGATTCATGATGATGGGTTTTGTTGGTTTGTCATTTTTTGTTGTGGGGTTCAGGAAATTAGTGGAGGCACCTTATGTGGATTCAATAGATTGGTCGAAATGGCATGTCTTTTGGGTGGATGAGAGAGTTGTTCCTAAAGATCATCCAGACAGTAACTACAAACTTGCTTTTGATGGTTTTCTTTCAAAGGTATGCAACTCTTTCTTCTTAGTAATATTGTAGTCTGTTTAGCTGTGTTCTTGGATGTCTACTGGCAATGATTTAGGCCCACATTGTTCAAGGAATCTGAGCATAATAAATAGAAGAAACTGTGGACTTTTTTTTTGCTTTGCCCATGAAAGTGAAAATTGCTTTTTCAACATTTATTTACTTTGACACATGAAAAAAAATGAAGCTCTATCACTAGGCAGGTCTAAACAAACAATGTACGGCGAGGCCATTGAAGAATTCAAGCTGCATCTACAAGTAATGTATGGGTTCAATAGCTTTGCAAATTATGATGAAGTGGTCTCAGCGTAGCGATTCAAATCTTATATAAGAAGTCATGTATGTTAAAAATTGATCTACTATAAGTGTTTCTTGTGATTTAATACATGAAGCCTACATCTTTTTCTTCATGATATTTCATTTTCTATTTTAGTTTATAGTCTTGTAATATTCAATCACAAGGTAAAACCTTTTTTCTTTCTTTTTGCTCCTTTAATTCTTGGCAGGTACCAATCCCCCCTGGTAATGTCTATGCCATCAACGATGCACTGTCAGCTGAGGGTGCTGCCGATGATTATGAAACTTGTCTCAAACATTTGGTTCATACTGGTGTGATAAATAAATCTTCAGTGAGTGGGTTCCCAAAGTTCGATCTCATGCTTGTGGGCATGGGCCCAGATGGACATGTAGCCTCTCTGTTCCCTGGCCACCCACTCCTCAAGGAAAATCAGAAATGGGTTGCTCACATCACAGATTCCCCAAAACCACCTCCTGGGAGAATTACATTTACCTTCCCCGTCATCAATTCATCTTCATATATCGCTCTTGTGGTATGCGGTGCTGGTAAAGCTAGCGTAGTGCAGACAGCATTGGGAAAGAGTCAAAACTCTGACGTGTTTCCTGTTCAAATGGTTTCACCTGAAGGAGAGTTGAAGTGGTTTTTGGACAGAGATGCAGCTTCAAAGCTGTAGGAGCGCAAACGTAGCCTTACAAGTTCATCCAAATAAGAGTTACTAGTAGCATGGTTGTTTTCTGCTGCGTTGTTGATCAGTAGATGTGCCACTCGATGATGTAATCTCAGTGATAGTTGAGGATTGAGTTTTCTTCTTGTATTTGATCAATGGAAAGACTTGTGTTATACGGAATGTGATTCAGTAGCATTTTTAAAGAGAATCATTTTTGCAGATACAACCTCACTTGTTGTTTCACAGATTTTTAATATTCAGCTTCATGATCCTATAGTTCCTGTTGAGTTCATGTTATTCTTTAATTAAGCGGAAGGTACTTACTTCTCTTTCGCCGAATCATCAGCCACTAGGTTCCCAAAGTTTGATCTCATGCTTCTAGGGATGGGATGGACATGTAGCTTCTCTGCTCCCTTGGTATCTACTTGTCAAGGAAAATGAGAAATGGATTACTCACACTATGGACTCAACAAAACCTGGTGAAGTTGCTGCAGTGCACAAGGCATCGGGAAAGACTCAAAATCTTGCGTTGCTGCCTGTTCAAATGGTTACACCATTGAAGTGATTTTTGGACAGCTGCAGGAGTAAACTGTTCCACTAACTTTATGAGTTCACCTTATAGCCACTAGCTTATTTGTCTTTCATGTGTGCGGTTGACATTGATGAGTAGATGTTCCACTGGATATTGTAATCTGATCTTTGTGACAAGCTAGCAGGAATGAGGTTAGCCTTCTTGATTGACAAAATAAAAATTTAACATCAAGTCTGCCATGGAATTCAATTCTCTGTCAAGAAAGATACACATAGTTAATAGCCATGCATCCCTCTGAGAATTTTGAATGTATTGACCATGTGGCATTGAAGGGACAATAATTTTCGCAAAAAACAGACCTTTCCATTATTCCCCTCAGATATCCAAAGAACGAAGGTGAAAATTTCCTTCCCTCCCCCTCCAAGTTTTCCAGAGATAATTTAATACCATCACTACTGTTAGCAGATCTCTATAAGCAGCTGCATCACCCTTGTAGACTGCTAATGGAAGATAAATACATACAAGCAAGCCACATTGATAGATGAACAATTATGCTGTGAAATGAGTGTGACGCGATGGTTCTTCCACGCCAGTCCTAGAAAAACTCCAAGGGATAGTGCTAATGTATCTCAATTAATTCCACGAGTTCTGAAGTTAATGATCATATAAGTTTCCAGTAATCTTGAGATTTATAGTATTCGAATTAATAATTTTTAGAAAGCAAACTTAGAAACTAATTAATTATAAGAAACTTGTCTTTTTTTTAAATTTGAGGATAGGAATCAAATTGGCAAATATTATCTTATTTATTTGAAGGCGTCAATATGAAAGGTAAATAGTAACTTTATTTTGGTTGACTTATAAACTAACATGAGGATATATCTAAGTATAGTTTTAAGATCCAATCTAAAGATTGATCTAACGGTGGGCAGAGTTTATGTGACCCCATTATAATCTGCTGTGATTGTCTCATGGCTTCCTCTGGGTCTCGTTTATTCTCCTGATCTCTTTCATGATTGTTAAAGCCGACTGACTAAAGGTGGAAAGTGCAGGGCACAGTGCTAGATCTGTGTAAGGCCCAACATTTGATGGAAAACGTTAAAGATGATCAATAATGAGCATGCGGAGAACAGCTCATCTCCATGCATACAAGATATTTCTTTCATGTTCATGTTTTTGTCTACAATTGCTTGCTGCCTCTGCCAACACATGCCTGTATGATCATCCCCTTGTCTTGGAATTCCACTTCTTTTTCGAGGCCCAAAATGTAAGAAAGTAAATGGTTAGGGAGAGGAGAGGGGGAAAAGAACAGAAAGGAAAAGTAAAAGTTAGGTGAGCTCTAGCCTCTTTGTCCCTCCCGATTGCTTGTTCTCTCACTCGATCTCGATTTCATTATTATTAGATTTCGAATTTCTGAGGGAAAACAAAAGGGAAACTTCAGATTAATCTCTAATTGTCCACCAACTTCCAATTAGATCCCTAGCATAATTATTCAGGGATCAAATTGATACATTTTGATTGGTTTTCCCCTTAAAAAGGCATCAAATGGATACATTTTTAGATATTTTTTAATAATCTTGACTTCCAGGATATTAACAGGCGTGTTTTCTATTATTTTATACAATTAAACATGCCATTCTGAAGAGATTTTGACCTTTGTTTTCGTCAAACAACTGCGACAGCTTCAAATGAAAGGATCCAATTGAAAAACATATAAAACATCGGGCATGAAATTGATAAAAAGAATTTCAAAGGGATGAAATTGAGAGAAAACGGAGTGAGATCACTAACCAACTAACAACGAACGAAAAGATTATTGTCATCTACACTTCAGTTGCTGTCTAATCTCTCATCGATCTTTTTCTGTGGTTTCTTTTTCTCTTTTTCGTGCTTTTCTTTGTCCAAAATCATTGCGCCTGATTTTGTTGACTGCTCATATCCTCTTATTAGTCTCCTTCCTCTGGTTTCCTCTTCCACAAGCTAAGATTTGTGAATCTTTCCTTTTAGGCTAGCTAAGGCTGGTTGCTAAGAACGAATTAGAAATTAATTAACTGAATTGAATAGTTTTTTTATTTTATTTTTGGATAATTTCAATTAGAAAATTAAAAGAATTTAATTTAGTTTTGATTTAAAAAACCAGAACTGGAAAAATTGAACTAAAAAACAAAATACAATTTGGAAAAACCAAACCTACGTAAATTAAACCGAATAAAACAAATCCACTAAAAATTAAAGTCCCATTAAGTTAAAATTTGTCAGGGACATCCTAACTAAAATGTCCATGAATTAAATTTGATTTATTTAGATTTTAAAAAAATAAAATCAAACCTAACTATTCAGTTGTCTTTGGTTAATTACCCGGTTTGTTTTTACGTTTTAAAAACGCTTAAAAAAATTTAAATTTATTTTATTTTATTTTTGTTTTAAATTAATATTTGTTTTTGGTGTTTTTAGATCATTTTGATGTGATGATATTAAAAATAATTTTTAAAAAATAAAAATATATAATATTTTGATACATTTCTGAATAAAAAATACTTTAAAAAACAATGACAATCACACTCTCAAACACACTTTGGTTCAAAATTTTAAAGAAATAAATCAATTTGATTAAATTTTTAGATCTAAACTGAATCATTTGAATCAATACCCTCGCTCGTACTTCCAAACATTTGACCGTCACAACTAGTATTTTACTATTCGAAATTTCCTGTCTGATTTGTTTATAATAATTCAATCATAAAAATTATTCGTATGATAGGAAGGATGTTTCATACAGTGATAGATATTATTTTTTAAAATAATATTTTTTATTTAAAAATACATTAAAATAATATTTTATTGTTATTTTTTAAAATTTATTTTTTATTTTAACATATTAAAACAATTAAAAAAACTCTATTTCAAACCAGAATGCAAACACCCTGGAAGCCAAGCCTTGAGCATTTGTGTGAAACTTTAGCTACAACTAGAAACACCTCCTCACAATTTTCAGCACAAAAATGTGGTTCCTCTACAGAACTTTTGACTTAGCACAAGATGCTAGCCGAAGAAAAAAGCAAGCACTTCTCTCCTCTTTTCCTCTTTTCCATGTTCGAGGGGAGGGGGGGCTGCAAAGCAAGCACTTTACTTAACGGATTCTTACAAATCCAAGGGAAAATCCACTACCAAGACATAATCATGATCATTGTCGCCTAATCAAATCCATTTTGACTGTATTTGACCTCTTTTCTTCCCCATTGAAAAGGGTCTCCAAGCATTAATGATCATGTTAATTAGTTGACCTAGTGGGAGATAGGGGCAAATTGCTGTGTGGGCGTGCCTTAGTCCTTGATGGTAATTAGTGAAGGAGTTGAATCTCTTAATTACGCCTTAAGCCTCACTCATCCTCATCATTGACTTGCTCATTTAATATTAAATTAACAAATCAATCAAGCTTTAACTTGAATCTCAAGCTTAAACAACACCATTGAAGAAGGTACTCAAGTGGAAAATACCTTCTTTCTTTTTCTATGAGCAAGTGGAAGTGCGGAGCACAATCCAAGTGAAACGTTGCATTAACTTTGCCGGTGCAATAATGGCGAGGGAGCTACATACTAGTGAAATTGCCGGAATTTAAGGTTTTGCCAAACATTTTAGGCTAGTTATATAAGATTCAACTCGACCAACCCGACCGATTCTATCTGATCCAACTTTGTATTTTCTTAGATGATTTGTTTTTTTATAAAAAAATAAATTAACTTAATCAATTTACAACAAATTCACTTTATATAAGTTTTAATAATTATGATTTTTACACGGTATTTATGGGATAGATCTTGTTAATCTCTTAGACATCATATAAAAGTGAACATTATTTAAGATTATAATTATTTTTTAAAGTGTTTTTTATTTGAAAATATATTAAAATAATATATTTTTATTTTTTAAAATTTAATTTTATTATTAGCAAACAAACAATTTCTAATTCTCCATGTGGGGTGGGGCTTTCTTTTTTTCTTCTTCGTTTGAACTTCTATTTGGCTTTGAGCCTTTGGAATATTGGATATACCCTTTTTCCATTCCTTGAACTCCCACTTAAAATCCGATGAGGACCCGGGTGGACTAGAAATCAGCCGCAAAGGGAACAGCAGCAGCGGAAATCCCAGGTGGGCGGCCGGTGCTGGAAGTCATTGTGGGAGGAGGATTTTGTGAACCTATATGACGGCGACTGAGATAATTTCCGAGCAGCAACTGGGAGGGATGGAGGAGGAAGCATCCTACAAGGAAACTGGGAAGAAAAGTCAAGGCTTTATACGTGGCAGAAACCTTGACTTGTTCTCATTAATTACAACTATCTTATATTATCTTTATTAGTCATTTTCCAGCGAGTAAAATACTTCTTAGGATGTGATAAAAATCTATATAAATAGCCAAAGGTCCATGAAACCTTTATTCAAGCAATAAAAACATAAATATCAAACACCTTTCAAACAAATTTTATAATAGTCAACCCATGCTTTTTAAAAATTTATTTTTTTATTAAAAAATTATTTTTTTTATAAATTTTGAATTATTTTAATACGTTAATTTTAAAAATAAAAAAATATCATTTTGATACGTTTCAACATGAAAAACATTTTAAAAAACAATTACAACCACACTTCTAAACAAATTTTATACCTATCTTTCCATCACATCTTTGAAGTTACGGTAGTGTTATTAAACTGACCAATCAAATATAATAAATCAATTCAATAGTTTATAGAATCGGTCTTTGATTTAAATTGAATTTGAAAATAAACAAGTAGGAATATTCTAAAGAATAAAACCAAGAAAAATATCCAAAAGGATCAAAACAATATGTTAGGTGGTTAATTACAGTCCTAATCACCAATATTCCTCCTAATCTCGTAAACAAATTTGTGATTACACTACTGGTCATTAGTTAAATTTGGAAAGGAATAAAACCCTATAGGACCAGTAGGTCGGTGGTAAATATAACAAGATAAGATTATTAATAAACCATACACTAAAAAGAAAGATTTGGTTTAGGCCTGACTCCAAAATAATAATAATAATAATAATAATAATAATCAACTCAAATTATCAAATGTATAGATATAAAAATGGAAAAGAGGTCCCCCCTTTTGTAGAGAAGACCAAGATAGTAGTTAGCTTAGATACATTTTATATATATTCATGAAATATTATTCTAGCGATTAAAATATTACTGTATTTCTGTAAAGATAAAAATATAAGTTTGATTTAAAAAAAAACACTTATTAAAAAGAGCAGCCATGAACCTTAAAAATAACTAATTTTACCCTTTAAAAAATATAAAAATACCCGGATAAGAAAAAAAAATATATATTATATATAAAATACTTAGAAAATTTATAAGATTCTACTTATAACTTGATTTGAGGTATATCTCTTTTATTAAATTTGATATTAATAATGATCCAATCAATGGTTATTATTGGATGATGATTTATATGTATTATAATCTATATATGTGTGTGTGTATATTGTTATATAAAAAATAAATTAGAAAAGGGGAAGATAATAAGTTCAAGTTTTGTAATCTACAACTTTTTTTAACCGAATAAATTCAAAAATTAATTCTCTATAAGGACATTTCCGTAAAATTAAACAAAAAAAACAAGTTAGAAATTAAACAAGTATTTATTTTTTTGTTACAATATACTTTTTAAATTACTTTTTAGCAATAAAAAATATTAAGTTAATGTTTTTAATATAATAATATTATAAATAAAAAACAAAAAGGTCTATGATAAGTTTTGTCAAATATTTATCTGTATTTTTAATTGAAAAATATTTATTGTATCGTCTTACAAAACACATTTATATATAAATCAAAAACAAATAAGGGCTAATTGATAGGTTTTGTCAAACTATAGTGACTAAGTTGTCTAATTAATTCTTCCTTTTAAGCCCCATCTCTTCTCCCTCTCTTTCTCCACAGACAGACTCCACAGGCAGACAGACAAAACAAAGCAACTCTCTCTCTCTAACAAGCAGCCGTAAAAGTTCAAATCCCAAAAATACCCATAAAACCAACTAAATTTCCACTCTGTTAAGCCACTCTGCTTTCAAAAACTCACAAACACAGATCAAAGCAGCAGCAGCAAGGTCATTTCGGTAACTTCTAGATCCCCGTGCTGTTTCCTTCTCGATGTTAATAACCAGTAATAACATTCCAGGCGGCGGAATCCAGCTCTCCGGCGGCGGCGGCGGATTCTGGTCTGAACTTGTGGTCGCAACGCCGCCGTCGATCACGACCGTCGCTTTCACTGCCCTAGCCGGAACCGCGTTGTTTGCCGCCCTACTCTACACCACCAGTAGGTAATAACACTAGAAGAACAAAAAAAAACCTATTTTTTTCCAAAATATTTAAGAGAAAGTGTGAAATTATAAAGTAGATGAAAACTCTAAAACGAAGTCCAACGTCGCCGTCTTCGTCAAATTCATCTTCTCCTCCGTCGTCGTCGTCAAGTTTGTCGTCTTCGTCGTGGATTCATTTGCGTTCGATTCTCTTTGTTGTTAATTCCTCCTCACCGGCTTATTGTTCCTCCTCTTCCTCTTCTGATCGGTGAGTTTTCTCTCTGAAAAATACTCTCTTTCACTCTTCCTTGGTGATTCTAGTGATTTTGCTTTCTATCTCTGCTTTTTCCAGATCCGATCTTGAAGAAATAGTAGCTGTAGATCGTGTTTTCAGTCTCTACTACTAATTCCTACCCCGCTTGTTCTTATCTCTTCATTTTTTTCTAAGTTTTTGCGTTCTTAGATGGAATTTGCGTGGGTTTGGCTTGGTCAATTTAGGGTTTCTATTTAAAAAAAATGGGTTAATTTTGTTCTTTTTATGGATTTTTTTTTCAGTTTTTTTAATCTCTTTTGATATGGATTGTTGTTTATTTAATGTGTAACTTGGTTTATAATAACAATGGTGCGGATTTTCGAGTTGAAAATTGAATGTTTGTATGCTTTTGCATTACATTTTTGGGAATTAGGTTAGGGTATTGGTATAATCATATATTTTTGCAAGCTACCACATCTGTAGCAAAAATCTAATTTATTTGGATTAGAGATGAGTGCTATTACAAAATCTTTTCTATCTTTTTCTTGGGTGATGGGTATTTAAAGAAACTACCAAAAAGTGAGCTGCTTGATAGTGCCCTTTCGCTTTCAATGGAGTATTTTTATTCAGACATTTAACTTTCCTTGTTGGATTGTTTGTAGTCGTGTTGATTTTGTTTTTGTTGGAATTTGATCATTGTTGTTCTTTTATTGCAGGGGTCGACTGAAGTCACCATGGTCTCGAAGGAAAAGAAAACTTGCCCTTACACCTAGGCAATGGAAAAGCTTGTTTACATCAGACGGGAAACCCAGAGATGGCGGGGTTAAGTTTTTGAAAAAAGTTCGAAGCGGAGTGAGTAATCGTTGTGATTGCAATTTTTGTTTTGCTATGTTTGTTTGATGGGAATATTTATCTCTTATGTTTCTCTTGTAGGGTATTGATCCATGTATTAGAGCAGAGGTCTGGCCATTCCTCCTTGGAGTGTAAGTATATTGAACCTTGTCATATCTTTATTTATGTCTTTTTCTGCTGCTGCTTTCTCATCTCTTAGGATAGACCCTGTATGTGTTCTTCTGAACTTCATGGTCCAAATTTAGGAGCTTTTGGTCTTTGGCTTACCAGGGAAAGGATTTCAATCATCTTTCTCTCCCTTAAATCCAGAGACTGTGAATCAGTGTTCAAATTTGTTGAATGACATGCTCCTGCATTTTACATTACAATCCATGCGTGCTGATTCCTGTTCATCCACTGAATTCTGATCAATGATTAATGCATCGTCCATTGTGGCCCTTCAGTCCAACGTTGTTTGGTGTTGTATATCACTTTGACAAGAGACGAAGTTAGTGAGAATTCCACAGAATTACCACAATTGAAACAAGGAGAAATACAAGGACCACAGTAGAGGATACGGTAGTTGAGAGACCTTTTTCCTGAATTGGGAAGTAGTTGGGTGAACAGTACTGCATTTCAACTGTAAAGTTTCTGCTTTCTTACAGTGTCTTCTTTTCCTATTTATTTATTTTTGTGTCTCTGTAATTCATTAGTTTGTCAATGTCGTCAAGCCCTCTTTCTCAATGCATTTGCTCCTTGTTTCTCTTTCTAGAGCCTTGACCTTGATTCTCTTTTAAAGAGTCCTGTACTAGGCAATGCTTTATACTGTCATGATGTTCCTACTTTGCCAACATGATGAGCGGTCATGTTTTCTGTTTACAGATATGACTTGAATAGCTCCACAGAAGAAAGAGAGATCATCAGAACCCAGAAAAGGTACCTTCTCCATACTCAATTTATAGATTCCAACTTGGAGATTCAGACTACTTTTGAGTTTTTAATTACAGATAATCTGATTGTTGTTATTTGAGTCCCTAAATATAAATCCTTTCTGTCTCCCATCAATTTCTATTCTCATGGTACTTTCTTTACAATCTTTGGCTGCAGAAAGGAATATGAGAAATTCCGCAGACAGTGCAGGCGATTTCTCAAACGCATTAATGAGGGCTCCAAAGGAACTAGTGAAACAAGCTGTATTGAGGATAGTGGAAGTCCCACACAAGATTCCGACTCTTCAAGTTATGAAGATGTGGTTAGTGCTAGGGAGTCTCTTTCAAGCGAGGAAAGGAGTCCAGATGTTGAGGACTCTGATGACCCCTCCAGTGCATTGTTGGAAGGTGATGATGGTTCAGGTCAAGCCACAAACACTGATGCCTCTGCACTAAACACCGAGTCTTCTGACTCAGACTCTTCTGAAGACCCTGAAGTCATTCAGGCTTCCTCCTCATCTGAGGGCAGGGAAGAGAATGATCCTGATGTACCTTTGAAAGAGAACATCTCTCCCTCTAGGACTGATCTCCATCCAAACCAATGCTCTGGTGAAAATTTTGCCACGTGGCAGCGGATCATTCGTGTTGATGCAGTGCGAGCCAATTCTGAATGGATTCCGTATTCCCCATCGCAGGCAACAGTTTCAGAGTTAAGAGCATGCCGTGCTGCAGAGGCTGTTGGGTTGAAGGACTATGATCACCTGGAACCCTGCAGAGTTTTCCATGCTGCAAGACTAGTTGCTATTCTCGAAGCCTATGCAGTCTATGACCCTGAAATTGGGTATTGTCAGGGCATGAGTGATCTACTTTCCCCAATAATTGCAGTGGTCACTGAGGATCATGAAGCTTTCTGGTGTTTTGTGGGTTTCATGAGGAAGGCTAGGCATAATTTTAGGCTTGATGAAGTGGGGATCCGAAGGCAACTCAATATTGTTTCCAAGATTATAAAATGCAAAGACTCCCACCTCTACAGGCACTTGGAGAAGCTCCAGGCTGAGGATTGCTTTTTTGTTTATAGGATGGTGGTTGTGCTGTTCAGGAGAGAATTGACATTTGAACAGACAATTTGCCTCTGGGAGGTGATGTGGGCAGATCAGGCAGCTATAAGGGCTGGTATTGGAAAGTCTGCATGGAGCAGGATAAGGCAGCGAGCACCACCAACAGAGGATTTATTGCTTTATGCTATTGCGGCATCTGTGTTACAGAAAAGGAAATTAATCATAGAGAAATATAGCAGCACGGATGAGATCTTAAGGGAATGCAATAGCATGTCCGGGCAACTTGATGTATGGAAACTTCTCGACGACGCACATAATCTGGTGGTGAACCTTCATGACAAGATAGAGACACCCTTCTGATGACTGCTCATCGACCATTTTGTCGCCCATTTATATGCTTCAATTTTTTTTTCGAGGTCTTTGTTCTGTGGAGATATTTCCAGCCTTCTTGTGCTCTGCTCCAAACATACCCTAAGGAGGTTATCCATCTTCAGCAATGCTGCTAGCTGCTCACTTTCAAGTCTTAGTTGAAGTGGCAAGTGGCATGCTTGAAAAGATTTATTTAGCTTTATATGCGATTCACTTGACCATTTTTTTTTTTAATACAGAACACGATCTTCACAATCGTTGTCATATCGTATCAAGCAGGTGGGATCTGAATTTTCGATCAATGTACCATATTGAAAATGTTTATCATTCCCAAATTGTTTCCTCAACTAGGAGGGCATCTTCTAATAGTTTCAAAAGCAAATTCAACCCAAACCAGATGGTGCCATTGTCCCAAGTAGTTCGAAAATGTAGCAATTTCGCTGTAGAAATTCATTCAGATATTGCAGAGATAGTTCGAAAATGTGAAATTTATTCAGATATTGCAGAGATCCAGTTGAGACTTTTACACAGCTTTTGAAAAGATTTTCACACCCATTGCAATGCCATAGGTTTACAAGGTACCTCCTGATATCATGAAAACCAATATTTATCCCGTTGCTACAGAAAGAACAATGGAAAGAAAGTTTCAAAAGTGGAAAGCTCCTGTTTATCAACCAACAAAATCAGACATGTCCAGTTACCACATACAAGTGACTAACTGTTCCAAATAAATACCAATGGGTTCAATTACTGTTCCAAATAAATACCAATGGGTTCAATTACGGACCCCTAGCTAACTTCGGCACAAACACAATGCAACGGAGGAACAAAACAAAAATATGTTTTAAGAATTAAACCGAT
>Ga0325411_1005654_pt1 | contig 13817 bp, 8 predicted proteins | sample PopdelMetagenome_13_FD_206181 | JGI IMG/M metagenome (GOLD analysis project Ga0325411, IMG submission 206181) | Populus deltoides microbial communities from Bellville, Georgia, United States - Xylem-PdIQD-R4 | ecosystem: Host-associated > Plants > Phyllosphere > Stem > Wood/Secondary xylem... | reverse complement strand
AACTTCAAAACCACCGTGAACAACAACAACATAACCTCCTTCACTAATAGCTTCTCTCTCTGCTCTACAAGCTTCTTGTCTTTCTTTCCACCATAAAATTTCTTCCTCCCTCAGCAGCTAATGTCATCCACCATTTCCTTCATCAATGCCTTCACAACCATTCGCTGGACCTCCTCATCACAACTAAAGCCCCCTACACCAGGAAATCCTCTACCTCACTCCCCAAGTTTTGCATGTAAGATGTGAATTAATTAATGTCCTGCAATTGTTAGCTTTCGCTAGCAGCTAAAGGTCTGGGCTAAGCTCATTTGGACCAAGCCCCAATGACTAGGCCAGGTCCACCTCACCTAAAAAAAAGAAAGGTCAGGCAAGCTTGTTGGGTCGTTGTCATCCCAACCAAGATGCCCAAGCCAACCTATAAATAAGATAGGGGAATAGATTTGTTGTGCCACTGTTGTCCCAACCCAACCAGGCTAGGCTGGCCCAGCCCAATATATTTAATAATAATATAATAAAAAAATTATAAAAATTTAAAGAGAAAACAAAAAATTTTAAGGTTAAATTTAAAAATATTTGTGATTTTCTCGTATGTTTTCCCAACAATTTTTTATAATATCAGGCTGTGGACTTACATTCTAAGATATAGATCCAGTATTAAAATACCCGATTTTCTCCAAAACATTTCTAAATTGAAAAAAAATCTAAATTTTTTAAAATGAATTTCCTCTTTCAAAACAAAAATAAAATAAAATAAAAAATATTTTGTTTTAATGCATACAACTGAATCCTAAAAGTTTTCCAAATATGTTTTCATTAAAAAAAAATTGTATTTTTCTCATATTATAAAAATGCAAAGAAAAACAATGATATAGCTAAAATGTCAAAAACCCTTCACCAATCATTTTGTTCATTTTATATTAGGGTTTAGATGTAGACTTTAATATGTAGGGGGTGTAAAACTACATAGTAGAGTATATCTTCAGGTATTAAAGATATAAAAAAATAAATACGATGCTAAAATTTTTACCTTAAAATGGTTAGGATTTAACCCGATAAGGTAGAGACTTCCTCATAAAGAGAGATCTGTCTTGAATTTTAAATGAAACCAACAAATAGAAACTTGACTTAGAAAAACAATCAAACAACAATATAGCTTAGCAAAGGTAGGGTGCACTAGAGGTGATGCATTTTTCCCTTGCACAACTAGTTCTTTACCTAGACTCTCGCAGACCATAGGTTTTCTAGTAACCATAATACTAGATGGCAACTCTTGAACCTTAGAATTATAAATTTATAATTAAACCCAAAACCTTTTTCTTTCCCAATCGTACCCCTTTAGAAGGATCTTTATCGCGCGTCGTTCAATGTCACACTACGATAAAGAACATGCAGAGAAAGATCATAGAGTTAACTCATTGATTTGAACAGAAGGACCCATGAGACCAAGGCTAGGAGGATAGTGATCATGAGTCTCAGACCAGTAAAGAAAATTTATTCCAAAGAAAGGAGTAGAGGAGGAAGCCTCTTGATTATGAAGAAAACAAAACTAGAGATTTTGCATTTTGTATCAATACCCTTAAATTTATAGGAACTTTATAAGTAAAGAATTTTATAGACTAGTTGAATGAGGTTGAAAGAATTTTTAAGTATAAAGAGGTTCCTGAACAAATACGAGTGAAGAAGATGATAGTCAAGTTGGAGGGCTAGGCTTCTACTTGGTAGGAATAGTTTAAAAGATATTGGGAGTGGCAAGACAAACAAAAGATTAATGATTAGGAGAAGATAGAAAGGAAGATGAAGGGGTACTTTCTTCTATTTAAGTATACTCAGAGGTTTTACTAATGACTCCATACATTGAGACAAGATAGAAGAAATATTGATGAATACATTGATGATTTCTACCACCTCGTGACTAAGAATGATATGTCATAAATGAAAGAGTAGTTGGTTGCTAGGTACCTATAGGGATTACAACCATCTATTCAACATTTGTTGTATATGAAATCTTTGTGGACATTTTTAGAAGCCTAACAGAGGGCTTTGACCATGGAGAAATAACAAGTTTTTAGGGTAACTAATAGATGTGACTTTTGAGTTGTCCATGATAATAAGGAGGTGTGCACCAATGAACAAAAAATTTCCATTTAACTTGAATCAATAACTAAACAAACCACAGGTTAGAGTTTTAATTCTGGATCTAGTTTTAAATTTTGATGTTTTAGATTTTGTGAGCTGGGGCATCGAATTGCTAATTGTTATAAGTTAGCTATAGAGTTGTCCAAGTAAGAATATATTTGTTGAAGAACCTAATAAAAGGTAGGTGATCTAGTTTTAAATTATGATTATTCAAATGGTAGTAAGAAGGTTTCATAAGGTGATGACAGTGCTACCTTAGTCATTCACAAACACTTATTTGCTCCTAAGGGTGATTCAGATAGGGATTAACGATGCATAAGTCTCTTTCGTCCAACTTGTACCATCAATGACAAGATATGTAATTCAATCATTAATAGTGGTAGTTGTGAGAATGTGGTGTCAACTGAGGAAGTAAAGAAGTTGCAGCTCAAGACAACAAAAACACCATAAACCCTACAAATTGAAGTGACTAAATTGAGATAGCAAGTTCATCTTGGATGAATGTTGTCTTGTTTTATTTTTTATAGGCATGAGATATTTTGATAGTGTTTAGTGTGATGTGGTATCTATAAATGTGTGTCATATATTGTTATGTAGACTATAACAATATGACCTGAATGTTATGCATGATGGATGGTGTAATATGTATATCTTTAGTATAAAGAGGAAACATATAATATTTGTGTCTAAGAGAGGAGTAAATTATTAAGAGCAAGGGTAAAAATATATGATTTTATCCTAATTTATAGAGAATAAGGATATTATGAAGAGTTGGAATGGTTTAAGAAATTGTAGGATATGGAGCAAGTCATTAACGATATGATTTTGTAAAGATTCAGATTGTTTTGGGAATTGATTATTGGACTGCTTTATTTGAGTTGGCTAATTGTACAGTATAAACGTGCTAGAGGTCAGTGGAGTCTGATGTAGGAGATGTTTTCTCTAATGTGCAGTTTTATATTAACACATGTAAATTTTGATCTAACCATTGGATCAAAATGATAATTTGTTAGAAGATTTCTAAAACCATATTTCTTTTAGGATTAAAATTTCATAGCTATCGGAGTTTATAAATTATATTCTTCAACAAGAAGGAGATAACCTTATTGGTGGTGATATTTGCTAGAGCTTCTACTTCTACCTATTTGGTGAAGTAATCCGCAACCATTAGAATGAATTGTTTGTTCCCTATGACCTTTGGGAAAGGACCCAATATGTTCGTTCCTTGTTAGGAAAAAAGCAATGGGGAATATATGGCTATCAACTAGGTGAAGGGTTGTTTAGAGACTGATGCAAACTTCTGGCATTGGTCACATTTTTTCACCAAGTTGACAGGATTGCTTAAGATTGTTGGCCAATAATATCATGCATTGGTGACTTGAGTAGCAAGAGCTCTAAAGCTAGTGTGTAATCCATATACCCCCCCTATGGATTTTTTTAAAACATCAGTTTTTTCTCTATGAGATAAATAGTTTAACAAGGGAGCCAGGGAAAATCATTTGTATAAGACCTCATCTACCAAACAATACTTAATTGCTCGCTTAATTAAACTAACAACCTCATTTCTATCCAGAGATAATTCTCCACTGAGCAGATAGTCTATAAAGGGAGTTCTCAAATCCTCTACTATATCAACAGGGACAACTATTAGCCATTTAATACTCGGTTTTTCCAAGATTTCAACCAAATTAGAACTTGCCACTTTGGATAAGAGATCTGCCTTTTTCATTCTCTTCCTTTAGAATGTGATCAATTAATATTTCTATACCCTTGTCTTTACTAGAGAGTTGTACTTGGACTTTCTATAAGTATTTTATTAAAGTAGGATCTTTGGTTTCAAATATCCCTTAATATTATCCCACTATTAGCTGGGAGTCACTATGGACATAGAGAGGGAAAGCCTTCAAGGATTTTACTAGGCCTAATCCTGCTAAGAAAGCTTCATACTCTGACACATTATTAGTTCTTGAGAATTTGAATCGGATTCCATATTCAAATATCTGACCATAGAGGCTCCAAGCACTACCCAACACCATTTCCCTTAGAAGTGGAAGATGCATCGATATATAATTCCCAAGGTAGGATCAACAATATGGACCATGAGGGGATCATAGTTTTTTCTGAGTGGATTAGTTGTTCGACTATTATAACAAGCTTGTCATAGAGATCATTCTTAAAAGAACATTTAACTATGAAGTTTGCTAAGGCTTACTCTTTAATAGTTGGTCGTGATTGATATGGGATTCCATATTCTCCTAACTCAATGGCCCACCATACTAGTTATCCATACATGTCTAGCTTATGGAGAATTTGTCATAAAGGCTAGTTTGTTAGTATCACAACTTGATGAGTTTGGAAGTACAATTTTAGTTTTCTAGAGGCATTCACCAAAGTTAGGACTATCTTTTCCACTTTCAAGTATTTTTTTTCAACATCATGGAGAGTTTGGCTGGAATAATAGATTAGGCACTATATGCCTTTTTTTTCTCTTACCAACACGACATTGACTGTTTGGTCAGAAACCCCAAGATAGAGGAACAAACTTTTAGTTTCTTTTCACTATGACCAGATCATAGGAGAGAAGAAATTAGCTTTGAGCTCTTTAAAAGCTTTTTGACACTCTAATGTTCATTCAAAGTTTGTTTGTTATATTCTTTAAAATCTTGAAAAATGGTAGGCTGTGTTCCCACAATTTAGATATGAATTTGTTGATGACGGCTAGTCTTATAGTAAGGCATTTAACATCCTTGTTCTTTTAAGGAGGAGTCATATCCAATATTCCTTAAGTCTTTGGTTATATTCCTTTTCTTCTTACTAGAAAACCCAAAAAGTTTCCTTCTCTAATGGCAAACACATATTTGGAAGGATTCAACTTCATTTCACATTTCCTCAAAAAAATAAAAACCTATTCTAGGTTCTTCAAATGTTGTTTAAAAGTCACGTTTTTCACCAACATGTCATTCACATAAGCTTCCATGTTCCTTCTAATTTGGTGTTTGAAAACTTTATTGATCATCCACTAGTAAATAGCCCTTGTGTTTTTCAAACCAAAAAGCATTGCCATTTAGCAAAAAATCATCCTTCTGTAATGAAATAAGTCTTCTCCTTATCTTCTAGGTATATAGGGATTGTTAGTGAAGTCCATACATATCATTTACTTTCCAGTGCTCTTTTTCACCTTGACCATATTAGCCAACCCATATGGATACATGACCTCGCAGATAAAACCAAGAGCTAACAATTTATCCACTTGTATAATTATTGCATGATGTCTTTCCCCCAAAAGTTTCTCTTTTTTTGTCAAATAAAAGGGAAATTTGGATTAACTTGAAGTCTATGAGCAACTATCTGTAAGCTGATCCCTAGCACATCTAAAGTGTTGAAAGCAAAATTAGCCTTATGAATGAGGAGGAAATTTATCATTAATTTATATTGAGGTGGTTTTAATGTAGAGCCTATCTTGGTGACAACCCCTTCTTTTCCCCCTAGAAACTACTTTTTTGAATTGCTCGATGGCTTTAGTTCTGACCTCTACCCTATCCTTTAAGGACCCTTGTTGGTCTAATATTATGGCTTTTTTACCCTTCAAACATGTAGAAACGTGTTGCTTTAAGGTTACTTGATTCCCTTGCACTATAATCACTCCCTTCTGAGTTGGGAATTTCAGTACTAGGTGCCTAGTGCAATGGAAACATTGATCTGATGTATAAAAGGTCTATCTAAAATGACGTTATAGGCCAAATGATGTTAATGACCATGAAGGTTTGTTGAAGGGAGACACACTTAGGGGGAGTGTTAATAATGACTAGAATTTCTAGAGCGCCCTTCACTGGTATGCCTAAGCCTTCTATCTCAATGAGAAGAGTCTTCGTTGGGGCTGCTCTTAAAAGGGATATCCTTATCTATACCATTACTTAACGGGAAAGGATGTTGATCACGTTAACTTCATCCACCAACACTCGATGAATTCAATAGTTGGAAAACATGGTGAAGATGACCAGGGCATCCTCGTGTGGGGATGTTACTCCCTCTTTATCTTTTAGAGTGAAAACGATGCACTCGTACCACTAGCTTAGAAGATGAGCAATTGTAAGGATCTACTTTCCATATTTTCTTTTGCCATTAGAAGTATCTCCCCCTTCTAAAGTGCCCCTAGGATGACATTGATCTCAGGTAGGGTTTAGGCTAGCTAGCTAGGCTCTTTTCCATCATGTTTTATATGGGCATGCCCTTTAATAATTTGCTTTAGATAACTATTGGCTATCATCCTCTCAATATTTTTCTTGAGTGTGAAACATTCTTCTTTATCATGTTTTTTTTACCTGAGTAATTCATAAAATATATATAGTCTCTAAACTTTGTCATGTTACTTGAATGGAGGGGTTGAAGTGTCATTCATGATAACATTAATGAGGAATAGACATCCTTTACATAAAATTAATGTTGATGGAAATGTGGTAAGTCATTTAGAGACTTTTTACACCTAAGGATATAAGGAGATGATCATTCTGAACCTAAGACAATTGGGTCTGATATTTTTTTAAAACCATATACATTTGGGCATCACATATAGTTGAACTTGAGGTAGTTGGATTTGGTGTCTTCCTAGACTCATATGCAACTGGGTTCAATATGCAACTGGGTTTAACACATAGTTGAACCCAAAACAGTTAGGTCTATCATCTTACAAGACCCTTATGCATTTGGGTTCAGTGTGTAATTGAACCCAAAGATACGGGGTTTAACACCTTACAAAACCCACATGCACTTGGGCTTAGCATGCAGCTGAACCCAATCATGTTATGTCTAGCATCTTATTAGACTTACATGTATTTGGACTCATTATGTAGCTAAACCCAAAGATGTTGGGTCTAACATATTGCCAGATCCATGTACATTTGAATTTAACGCGTAGCTGAACATAATAGTATTGGGTCTGTCATTTTACCAGACTTATATGCACTTGGGTTTAGTGCATAAGTAAACCCAAAGCAATTAGGTTTGATATCGTGTTAAACCCATATGCACTTAGATTCAACGTGTAGCTAAACCCAATGATGTTGTGTCTTACACCTTGCTAAACCCACATGCTCTTGGGCTTAACACATAACTGAACCCAAGGATGTTGAGTATGGCAAGATGTCAAACCTACACACATTTAAGCTTAGCAAGTAGCTGTACCTAAGAATGTTGGGTCTGGCATCTTGCCAGACCCATGTGTATTTAAGTTGAGTGCATATTTGAACCCAAGGATTTTAGGCCTAGAAGTAATGCCAAACTCATGTTACCTAGACTTGACATCCTACCAAGTTTAGATATGTCGAGTTATTACTCTGTCTTTGGCTATATCGTGGACTTTTAAACAAACATATCAAAGACATATTTATCCATCACTCGTTTATATATGTAAATTATAATTATTTTTTAAAAATTATAGCTTAAAACATGAAAGGCATAACTTGTATGTTTATTTTCTTCTATCTAATAACCAATGGATTGTAATGGAGATATTTCCCTATTTCTTGGTTTTTTAGCTCTTACAGTACTTTTGGTTCATGCTCAGGATCCATCAAGTTTTTATATATATTATCAATATTTCATATATCAATTCAAATTTTCTAAGACAAACGATGAACATGATTTGGGCCATCTGTTTGTGTTTATGTTTCAGACTTCATTAGTATAGATTGTTTTTTAATAGCAAATACTAGCTACATTGATGCTTCAATTGATCTAAATTACATATCAGATGCATCACTCATAAAGACTGAAGTAAGTAAGAGTGTTGCAACTGCATCCAGTTCAACTAACTTTGATAGGTAGTTATGGTATGTAAGGAGCTTTCCTCAAGGTGAAAGACATTGTTATAATGTAACGATCACCAAAGGAAACAAATATTTGATCAGATCTTGATTCATGCATAGAAATTATGATGGCTAAAATGTTGTACAAGAATCTGCAAGTAAAATCTTCCTCCATGACCAAAAAGACACTAAAGGAGGCCTAGCATGCTAAAAGGATCTGCCTCTGGACACTATGGACCCATCCAAACCAAACCGATGATCTATCTGAAAGCAGTCGCTAAACATGCTTGAGAATAGCTATTCTATTCCAAGTTTGATCCTTCTTTATTCCTAGGCCATCCTTTTTAAGGGAATAACAAACATAGGCCCAAACCACCTTAACCTCTGAGTGGGAGAAAGAACAACCTTTCCAAATGAAGGTAGCCAAGATACTCTCAATCCTCCTAATAATAGAGTAAAGGAGAATAAACCTGGATGGAGAAGAGAATTGATTTGATTATTTGAAGACGCCTAACATAAGTAAGAGAAGCTGAGGTCCATAACTTAATCCTAGAGAGAATCTGCTCCTCCAAAGGCTTACAATTAGAGTAAGTCAGTCTAGTAGATATCAATGGGACACCCAAGTATCTTATTGGTAGAGAACCTAGCCTGAAACCCAAAAGATCCTGCAAAGAGGTCTTAAGCTCGTTATGAACTCCTGATAAGAAGACTAAGCTCTTCTCTGGATTTATAACAAGACCAGACAACCCTGCAAAATCATCTAGAGCATTCCTCATAATCCTTATTGAGTCCTTATTTGCCCAATAGTAGATCATAAGGTCATTAGCAAAGCACAAGTGAGTAATGACGTTATGTTGGCACTATTAGTGATAACGAAACCTAGGGTTTTGTGAGGTCTCTCTAAGAATGCCTCCTAAAACCTCCATAGCCAAAACAAACAAATAAGAGGATAAAAGATCACCCTGCCGAAGACCCCTAGAAGATGGAAAGAAACCATGACTCTCTCTATTCATTGCCATAAAAAAATGAGTCATAGACATACATATCTCAATCCATCAATCCATCTAACCAGGTACTCCAATAGCTTTTAAACCCATAAGGATAAAATCCCAACTAATCATATCAAAAGCTTTTTTGATGTCAATTTTCAAAGCACATTTAGTCATAGAACTAGCTAAGTGGTAGTTATGCATTAACTCTTGAGTCAACAAAATAAAATCAAATATTTTCCTTCCCGGAACAAATATAGCGTGAGCATGTCCAATAACCTTCGGAAAAATCCCTTTCAATTTATTCACAATGACTTTAAAAATACATTTATACATCACGTTATAACAACATAAGATAGATCTAAAGTCATTCATAGTAGTTGAAATTTCAACCTTTGGGATCAAGGCAATTCTTGTAGCATTAACAGACCTAAACAAAATAGAGGAATCAAAAAAATACCTCACAATAATAGTGAAGTCTTCACCAATAATGTTCCAACTTCTATTGAAAATTAAATACGTATAATCATCTAGTCTAAGAGCTTTATCATCCAGGATAGAAAATAAAGATTCCTTCATCTCTTCATGAGTCATGCATGTCTAAAAAAAGAAACACTATCATGAGCAACAGTCATGAACAGCGCAGGCATTCCAGCAAATGCCAGCGAGCCCCTGGAATTCTTTATAGACGCTCAGGATACAACTCTTAAATTTGATGTCTCCATGCACGTTGCTGAAATCGTAAAGCTTGAAGCCAACCAGTCCCGACACTTCAACATTTCCTTAAATGGAAAATACTGGTCAGATCTTACTCCAAGTTACTTGTACACAACCACGGTGTTTAGCCCATCAGCCTTGACAGGAGGAAAACATACGTTTTCAATCTTTAAGTCCAGAGGTTAACCCTGCTACACCTTCTCAATGCAATTGAAGTTTATTCTGTAGTTGAACTCCCACAATCAGACACACCAAGCTGATGGTATGTATATTTTTATATGTGCATTTTCACTATTTGTCTTGTCCCTTGTTTTAGCATACTTAATTTGGAATTTATGACTGTATTCATGTTGAACATAATAGTTAATGCAATTGCGAGTACTAAGTCAACCTATGGAATAAGAAGTAACTGGCATGGAGATCCATGTGCTCCTCGAAATTATGTGTGGAAAAGTCTTAATTGTTCCTACAATAATCATACTGTTCCACCTAGAATCATATCCTTGTAAGTGTGTGGATTTTAGTAATCATAGACTATTTTTATTCCCTGTATAACTTATATATATGAAATTTCCGCTAGGAATCTGTCGTCGAGTGGATTGATGGGGAGATTGCTCCTGATATTGGCAACCTGAAATTGCTAGAATCTGTAAGTGTTTTGATCGCATTCCAAACCATATGAATGATTAACATATTGGTACAAAAAGAAATTTTCTTATGATTTCTATTACAATTTCAGAGACTTATCAAACAATAATTTGACAGGACCAGTGCCTGATTTCCTGTCTCAATTGCAATCCTTGAAATAACTATGACTTTATGGCTATTAAAACTGATATGTAACTTTCATATTCACACCATATCAGAAGGGTAATATTTTCTGTACTGCTGCAGAAACTTGACAGGAAACACAGGTCCCATTCCAGCTGACCTGTATTGGAAAAAGCAAAGTGGTTATCTATCTTCCATCAACCATTTACAATGATGAATATTAAATAAATAAATTTGTGATCTGTCTACAGATTAAACTATTTATAGATTGTTTCTTTCAGAAAAAGGAAGTTAAGGGACCATAAAGACTTCCCACATTCTCTCATCCGTTTCCTTTTTCTTTCAACGAAATTGAAAATTAAAGATTTAGTCATAATCTAAATTATTATTCATTTTTATACCCTCAAAAACAGCATCTTGCAATAATTCCAAATCTGACTTCTGTTTTCAAATTTTACATCATTCAAGTGTGGACGGAAATTCAGAACTTTGTAATCCATCAGTTCCATGCCAGAAAAAGGAAAAAAAAAACAATACTGTTGTTGTAGTAGTTGCATTGAGGGCAGCAGCTTTTGTCCTGGCAGCTGGTTTGGCAATCGTATTATGTTGCTTAAAGAGAAAAAAGAAACAAAGTTTGGTTTCCAATAGTGAAGGTCGAAGTGAGGGTTTAAATTTTGTAGGTTTATATGTGCATGTATAATTGCAGATGATTTCCACAATTAATACCTACCTCTGAACTTACTGAAATTTCAGCATCCGGGAAGGTGGAACATAAAACCGGCAGGACACATGAGCCTCTAGAGGAAAAAAGTCGGCAGTTCACGTCCTCAGACGTCCTAAAAAAGACCAACTTCGGAAGAATTCTCGGTAAGGGAGGATTTGGGACAGTTAGCCATGGCTACTTGAATGATACTCAAGCAGCTGTCAAGATGTTGACTCCATCATCGGTTAAAGGGTACAAGGAGTTTAAGGCAGAGGTAATTCATAAGTACGAATTAAAATAAGTTTTCAGCTCCTCATTTGCTCACATTTTCAAATTCTGAATTTGTTTCTTTCATTTACAGGTTAAACTTCTTTTGAGAGTGCATCATAGAAATGGACTAATCTTGTTGGGTACTGCGATGAAGGCACCAACATGGGTCTTGTGTATGAGTACATGGCTAATGGAAATTTGATAGATTATCTCTCAGGTTTGTTAATACCTGAACTCTATTACAATATTCTTGGAAGAAGATCATACAATCTCTTTTTTCTGGGATGTACCACCATTTTATTCCTACAGGGGCAGACAGGAATCAAAATATCTTAAGTTGGGAGGGGAGACTGCGAATTGAAGCTGAGGCAGCACAAGGTTAGAAAGCGTGTGGTTTGCATAACATTCAGCATTTCTGTTTTTCTTTTTCTTTCTTCGCAGAAATTGCACTAACATGGTATAAACTTGGAATGCAGGACTGGAGTATCTGATGGTTGGAAAATTGAAAAAACGAAGGATACGTCGTCTACTTTAAAATTTGTTTTAGAATAGGAAGGGGCATGATATTAAAATATAAAGGGCTTAGGCATGCTGGTTTGGTTTTATAGGTAGGCCTGCACACTAGGCCATTGTTACCTTTATTTATTTATTTTTATTCTCTTTCTTTTTTAAAGATTTGAAATAAAAAATTAATTTATTAAAAAAAGTATCTTTTTAACATTAACATGTTTTTCTAATATAAAATTATAGAGCGATTTGTTTTTTTGGATCTTCATGATTTGTCTATGTTTTTCACTACTAGAAAATTGACAAATACAAAGAAAAATACCGATGAAAAAAATTTTATCAGTAAATTGCAATGACATTTACCGATGAAATAGTTGCTTGCTATGTCCCTTGGTATACACCAATGGAAAATCTTTGTTGGTATATACCGATAAAATTACAATGAAAAAAAAAAGAATGAAAAAAAAATGACATGTCAAGCCTACAAAAAATATTACTGATAAAATAAACTCATCGCTAATATCTGTCTATGAATCCAATGATAATAATTTCATGCAAATACTTGTTCAACCTTAAGAGAAAGTAAAAAAACAGGAGCATGTTAAGATTTTGATATGCGGGACTTATATTGTTGAAGAGATTACATTTATCTCATACTATTTTGAGCCTCACTTGAAAACAAGAATTAACCGCGTTCCAAGACATGATGACAGAGGAGAAATGTCTTTGAAGGAGAATTTGTTATTATTTTCCCATCCTAGACGACTTGTAAAAAAATATATATATAGTGAGGGAAAGATACTTGACATAAATTGAATTTAGACATGTACTTAATTATGTGTATTTAATTACGATGAATTGAAACCTTTTATTGAGTAAGCATAATAATTAACATGTCATTATTTTTTGAATAATTTTTCTCTTATACTCTCATAAATTGATAGATTGAATAATTTCTCATAGGCAAAATCTTCAATTTTTACTATCTCAAAACTCACATTTGATTGAAACTCAAAATTTTCAATTACAAGATGAACAATTTGTTACATGGTTCAAAATACATGTAAGCACTGCTAATTATTTTTATCTCTTGTAAAATTTAATTTCATCACACCTTTCTCTTTAAATGTTAATGGTTGTAATCTTGTACCAAGTTTATCTATGCAGGATGGATAGTTAGGAAATACAATAGTGCAATTAAAAAACTTGTTTCATACCAATGGAATCACCGATAATTGTTAATTATAGATGGAATCATCAACGGATTAACTCCATCAGAATGTTTCAGAGAGTTGGAAAAAAATTACACCCCATACCACTAACAATTACAAATGGAATCATCGACAGGTTAACTCTATAGGAAAGTTCAAGAGAGTTAGAAAAAATTACACCTCTATGCCACTGAATATTACATATGGTGTCACCAACTGATTAACTCTGTCAAAAAGTTCCAAAGAGTTGGAAAATAATTACATCCTTATACCACTAACAATTACCAACCAAATCACCGATGAACTGAAAATTCATCGGTGATTATTGGGGGGTTTCTTAAAAATTTCAAGTTAAATTAAAAATTAAATTCTTAATTACAAATATAATTACCGATAAAAATTAAAAATATATATATTTTTTAATGTCCATCGGTAATTCCATCTGTAAAAGCCCCAATTAAAATATCAGAATCTCTAACTTTAGAACAACAACTTATCTTCTCTCTTCTTCTTAAACTCTCTGTAAAATCTCTTCCTCTCCTTATTCCCTTTTATTTTCTTTCTCTCTCACTCCATCCTTGTATGAGAACCCTCTATATTAGGTAAATCTCTTTCTTCTTCCTTTTTTTTTTTGTTTCTTAAATAACCCATCACTTGCCAATCTATCACTCCATCATGCACTCACTTATTAAGCCTATTACCATGTCTA
>Ga0325411_1005653_pt1 | contig 13818 bp, 9 predicted proteins | sample PopdelMetagenome_13_FD_206181 | JGI IMG/M metagenome (GOLD analysis project Ga0325411, IMG submission 206181) | Populus deltoides microbial communities from Bellville, Georgia, United States - Xylem-PdIQD-R4 | ecosystem: Host-associated > Plants > Phyllosphere > Stem > Wood/Secondary xylem... | reverse complement strand
GGATTTTCTGGGGGAAAACTCTCTATGGAACGTCAAACATGGAAAATCTTCAATCCAATCCAGTTTTCAAATCCATGTTCGAGTTATTCACTGAATGTCACAAATACACTCCTCACAGTTATCCCATGCAGATCTTATCAAATTCTATCAAGCAATGCATTGCATGTTGTTTTGTATCTCCACCAACCACCATTGCAATTATTTCAATTCATTCAGCAAGATGTTGTGCATAAAATAACAGGAGGAATCACACATTATTTACTCCTTAATGTTCTCTTCCTACCTCCTCTTCCTCCTAGTTTTAAATTGATGTTGACAAGATGGATACATCAGCCAAATTACACTCCCATTTTCATATAACATCTTTGTAAAGCAGTATCAAACTAACCTCAATATCAAAGGCACGTCCAGTCCATTCCAAGATATGAGAATGCTGAGAAATCACCCAATCAAGAATGAATGGTTTCGAAATTTCTCCAATCTGAAATGAAAGGACAATAAAAATGTGACATGGTATCGAATTAGACTAAAATGCACGAAGTAACACATAAAAAAGTTCTGTAACAATGCAAACCATACTAAGAACATGCTATCAACTTCTTTCAATTTTAGCTCCGAAACGCATTCATGTTGGACAATCATTTGGGGACCAACACTGTCAGTTCCATGGACGATACAAAGTTTAGGAAAAAAAGGATTCTGCTCTATGTTAGCAAATTTCTGAACCATGCAATCCATGTCACGCCATCATTGATCCACAGTGAACCAAATGAGGTCCAGTTTGGATGAATGATGGGACATGATTTCAGCATCAACATCTTCTGATGCCTACATCATTTCCTAAACAGGACATGTACCACGTCAAATATCTTCCTCCAATCCATTACACAAATAGGTTGGAGATATACAAATAACTATACCTTGTGCATGAGGCTTATCCACAGTGCAAAATCACTGTAATTAAGAAATGCAATATACAGTCACAAAAAGTCAGAAGTTAAACATATAGTAACCTGATAGTGTTTGAAATCTTGATTGAAAGAATTCGGCAACTTATTGGCTTCCAAAGCAGAAGCATATAGCTTAGTCAGGTACTGATCCAACATATAAGCAGCTGGAAGCACTGATCTAGCATCTCCAGAAACAGATGACACTCCCTTGAGGAAAGGTTTCTGCATAATGAAAACAGAAGGTAGAATTTGAAAAGGTATACCAGCTGCAACTATATTGAAATGACTTCAAAATCTAAAACAAAAACGAACCAGTCTTTCCCCATAAAATTGGTGCAATAGCACAACTGATATAGTCACAGACTCAGGACACCAGCAACGTAACACTGGGTGAAACACATTGAACTCTGTCTCAGCAATCAACTTCAGTTCTTTAGCAAGCTGAGCCAGGGGATGTATCCTTTCTATTTTAGACTCAAAATCCACCTTACTTGCTACCTGGCAACATTAACATGGTAACTTTGTCCAAATCTATGAAGTAATAACTAAAAAAAATTAAGATTGATATATAACTTCAAGTAGTATTGTCTACCCAAATGAGTGTGGAATGAAAGCAGGTATAATAAATGAAATCATAAACATGACTCACCTTCCTGAATGCAGCTTCAGTGGACTTCTTGACATAGGATTTAAGTTTTCTAGAAGCTTTAGCATCCGAAGCGTTTAATTTCATCAACTGTAGACGTTAAAGCTTTTCATATGAGTATAGTCAAGGTTAGCCCAACTGTCCTCTCTATAATATCAGAAAAACTAGATTCAACCATGATTTTCCATAGAATGTAACATCCCACAAGAATCTGATGATGGCAACAAAAAATTTCTGTTCTTTTTTCATTCACAAATCTTTTCTTCAAGAACAATTAGTAAGGGTCAGGAAGGAAAAGAGAACCCATTTACATCTATTTCAAGGGTTAGCAAATAGATTGGCAAATACTTAATCTTTGAGCCAAGATTACAAACTGGCAAAGTCACAAGAAGCAGTTTCTTAGTCCAGCCAAATATCAACTCAGGATAGGTCATGGGTCCAATAAGATTAGGGGCTACTCTGAAATTATGGAAAGACACCATCACCGGGAGCTCTCGGGGTAAAAATCCAGTAAACACAGAAAGTAGGAAAAGAGTCAAAGGTCAGTAAAAAAATCTTGGTAATTCAGAAAGAATTTTAAATGATCACTTGAATACTTTGGGGAGACAAGAAAAGGTTTCCAACAATTTATAGAGAACCAACTACTCGAATCAGTAAACAACAAAAGCGTGGTACACGTGCAATTGTAACAGGAGAAAAGCGGTCAAAAAGGGAATGCTAAGTAAGAATACTCAAACGTCGCCATACTTCTCCTGTTACAATTGCACATGTAACAAGGTAGAATTACTAATGTGGATGCAACATAGAAAGCATCAAATTTAGAAGGTCTTAATAACATCTAAGGCACTAAAGTTAAATCATCCAATAACCAAATGCCCATCCATATAGTTCCCACAGCAGTAATTTCTCACCTTCAGATCACCAGATTCATCAGAAGCAAGAACCCCTACTGCTGACACCAAGGATATTATCATTCGAAAGTTATAAGGTTTCTGAAATAAAACAACAATCTCCTTCAGCAAGAAAATCCAGCATTGGGGGCAGATTCACAAGTTATAGCAGGAAGTTCCCATGGATACAACAACTTTAAGAAGGTTAACAGAGGTGACTATGAGACCACGTGATCACATTAGTCCAAAAAATTTATTATAAAAATAAAACAGAAGGGCTCAATTGCACTTTATTCCTTCGCAGATCATATCTATCACAAAAATAATAAAGGACTTAACTGCAACTGTTCCATCAAGGAGCCAATCCAAATTTCTTTGAAACCACTTTTTAACTCTTACAATTTAATTCCATTGTAATCAGCAAAACATTATTTACACATTCTGTGATTTTGACTTTTCTGGCCTTCCCAGCCAAATCTAGACAAGTCAGCATATTCATACTTATATCCACCCCATCCCCCCCCCCCTCCAGCCCACACCCCAGAGAGAAGATGGAGCCTTTCCCAAGAAATATACCAGCCTTGCAAAAGCGCATACATGTTGCATACTAATCACATCAGCAGAAGAAATGAATAAAGATCTAGATATTTTTTCTTCCATGTCTCATAGCAAATCATCTCATTACACCTAACTTATAGCCATGCACTATCAAGATGGCAAAAGTCTATATGAACTTTCAAAATCCTTAAAGGCTTTAATCATTCATGATTGAGCACCAAAATCCCATGATAGTGCTTCTATCATAGATGATGATATTCATTCATGTAATACTTCTATTAAAATCTCTTGATAATTTTTCTTATTCATAGATTATGATTTTTGGACTTGTACAAGTTGGAAAAAGTTTGACATATTTTATGATGATACTATTGACATTTTGTGATCACAATAGAAAGGATTTTGAAAGTTTGAGTTCAGTGAGAGTTGATGAATTTAAGGTGAGAAAAATTGATATATCTGTTGAGTGCTGCCATTATTTCAAGAAAAAAATTAAAAATTTCAAGTGGCAAAAATGGGAAGGGACCAATTTTTAACATAACAATTTGGGCAGCACTAAAGCACTTAAAAAAGTACATGTTTCAATTCAAATTTGCGGGGAATACTTACGAGCTTTGGAACTGTGAGGGTGTAAATATTTGCAGAGCCAGAGAAAAAAATAGATTCAAGACCAGCAATCCAACAGCCAAAATGATACAGCAAAGTTACTGAAGGCTTGCAACTAACCTGGCTGAAATGTGAATGATAATCTTGCAGTTTATAGTCACACCACATGCTTATTGAGATGAAAATAGACTGCAACAGATGCAACTTCAAGTGACTGCCATTGCATTGCTTTGTACATACTAGGCTATTCATATACTGCTCCTTCCTGTCATCTTCTTCCGTAGATAGGACCTTCTGCAAGTGAAGAACTGCATTTTCTACTAGCACACTCCCACCTGTTCTAACAAACTTCAATATGAAATTTGTATTACAATGAATCCCAAGGGAAATTATGTCTAAAATAAAGCATGGATTTACCATCACAGCAAGCTACAGTTAAGGAAACTTCATAGTGAAAGATTAGATAAGAACCTATGTAATAGTTGCATAGTAATTACTACTGAGGGACAATAAAAGCAGAATATGTTACTATACTGAATATGAAATTCAGTAAGGGGTGAATGCTGTGGAACAATCGAAGACTCAGATTGATTACACATAAAGAGAAGCAGCTGATGTGACACAAAACCAAAGAGAAAGGTCCACTAGAAATATCAGGTATCAAATGTTTTATACATCAAGTAAAAATAGTTCTGAAGCAGTGTTTTCACATTTCAATTACCCAAGACCATAAGACCAGAAAATATGGTATTCATTCACATAAAAATTGAAGAATACAGCCGCATGATTAAAATTAATAAACTTTATATTATACTTTCAGTGTGCAATATACCTGTTGAAAAAGGACCCACCCATATAATGCATCATGCATTGTTTCAGTAATGCCTAAAGTAGACCAGGTTAATTTTATAAGCAGCAGCATTTCATCAGCTTCCTGATAAAATAAAGAGCAGCAACAGTTAGCATTGCCCAAAATAAGACAAAATGACATCACAAAAGCTGTTTTACTAAACTCAGGCAATAAAGAAACTACCTCTATGAGCTGATCTTCATCAAGAACATCAAATAACCCAAACAGTAATTTCTGATAAAGTCTAATGTTCACGTGATAGATGGCAGTCCAATAGAAGGTTTCACCTTGAATACCAAATTGTGCAGGCAAGGATGATAGTTTAACAGCCACCTGTCTAATAGATGCTACAACTGCAACACGTTCAGAAGCAGACATCATGGTATCCCATTCCTACAGTATCCAGAAAACCATGTAAATGAAAAATCAGAAAAATTCAAAGCAACAAATTCGTTCAGTAGTCAGAATTTCTGTGATTCAAATGTCAAAAAACCACCATACCTTCTCATCTCTGATTTTAGCAACATAGCTTCTGATGGTTAGATGTTCATTTGTTGTACCAGTAGCAGAACATAGAAGTTCTTCTAAAATGTTTGCCTACAAAAACATAAAGCAAACACCACAGTAATTTCAAAGATTAAAGAACACCGGATTTTTTTGGGTCTAACTAAACAACGAGCCCAATAATAAGTTCACAATATGGATAGAAACTACAAAAAACACCATAACATTGAGTCCAGTGCCATATTCCGTGCACTTGCTTGTATAAAGGGTTTGAACATTCCATGTAAAAAACACCAGTAATTTCAAAGCTTAAAGAACACCAGAATTTTTTGGGTCCAGCTAAACAACGAGCCCAGTAATAAGTTCAGAATATGGTTAGAAACTACAAAAAATACCATAACATCGGTGTACATATTCCGTGCACTTGCTTGTATAAAGGGTATGAACATTCCCCATAAATTCAGTATAACAAATTCACTGACCGCAATTTTTGACAGGGAAACACACAGATCCTATCTGTCCTTAACACACACCCATACTACACCAGGAGGTCACCATGACAAAACACAGTCTGGATCTGAGAAGCTGAAACATATGGGAATCAGAATTTCTGTTCCATTTAATAATTTTCCTGCAGTCTAGGGCCAAGCTTGGACTGTCAAAGCTAAGTCCAAGTTCAAAATGGCTAGTCAACATGGTACCAAAAGTGCAGATTGGCTCCAACCAAAGCATGGCCACACCATAATAAAAGTGCCCTCCCTTAAAGTTTACAGGAAGTAGAAGCCAATCAGACACGTTCTGTGTAATCAAGGACACAACTCCATTAGTGCATCCACATTATGCAAAACTAGCCTCACACTCGAGGCCAGCCTGCTGATGTGTAATCTGTTGTTTTCATGGTGTACATCTAAACAATGGCAAATGCCCATTTGATTCACAAACTAGGACAGTGAAGTTCTTCGAACTTGAAGCAAAATTTCTACAGGGAAGGAATACATAATAAAATTGATACCTAAAGTTGATCTTTACCTGCCTACTTTTCCATTGCATATATGATCTTTCATTAAGAAAATCAGACTTGAAAGTTCCATTCAAAAGCCCAAGTGCGATATGGGTAAGATCAATTTGTCCACTCATTTTCCTTGCTGCCAACTGCATCAAATTCCGCCTAGTGCATGAATCCATTGCTTCTGAAATCTAGTAAAGAAGCACTAATTACTCCAGAGATTTAACCAGCAATTAAACAAACATTGACAGCAAGCACAAGTATGCAAGCAACAAACACTATCAGGCTGGTAATCCTTAGTTGATTAAAAACAAGACTGTGATATCATAATTAGCCACTTCAAAACCATCAATCCTGACAAGCAATGATACTAGATTAAAGGAACATTTATTGCTTTCTCAATCCCTCCTTCCTCTTTCTCTCTTTTTATTTTTTTTTTCTTTTAAGGTGTGGGGGAATCGTGAGTGAGAATAACTTCTAAAGGGTGGTTTTCAAGTTAATACCTTGCACGATTACACCTGAATTTAGAGATTGCATAGGCTAAAAGATAGTAATTAGAACTCAGCATACGAAAATTAGCTTCCTAAAACCAAAGTAATACTGATCTAATGACCAAAGATAGTAATTAGAACTCAGCATAAGAAAATTAGCTTCCTAAAACCAAAGTAATACTGATCTAATGACCTCACCATGTATATTGATGCTCTAATGTGACAAATTAAGTTGAGATCTATGACCTGTCTTTATCCAACATCTTGGGAGACATTTCATTGTCAGATAATTTTTACAGTTAAAATGCAGAGTTAAAATTCGAAAATATATTTACCGTGTGGATACATGTACATGGTCACAGATTAACTATAATATGAATGTTTGTTGAGAAATGATGGTCTTATAATACCAGATCTTACAAACTCTTTCTCTTAATTCACTAAGTAGCACTGAGTTGGAGAAGACTATTTGTATCACGAAAAAATTTCCATATAACATATTATTAAGGAATTACATATAACACAATCCTATAACTTGCCTGCATCTGAACACGGACAATGTCCATTAGTTCTGACTTTCTTCCAACAGACTGAGATTGTGATTGCATTTTATCCCTTTTACTCTTCAACCCTGACAAAAATTTAGAAGTCTTTTCCTTCCTTCTATCCTCAACTGAATTTGCTTCAACCCTATTACAGGAAGAAAGCAAATATGAAATGAGAAAGAAACTGGGAGAAAGAGAGGCGTTAAAGTCCACAATATATCAAGCATTGGAGATGCTAATGTGTGCAAGAATGTAAAAATGCAAGACACAAACGTTATCAAGACATGCACGAGCACAGGCAAACACAATCATGCAGAGAGAGAGAATACCCAGAAAAAAATATAGATGCAAGCAAAAGTTCGTAGGCTGATTCCCGCAAGTCGTCATCAGACAATCCTTCAAAAAACCTGAGATTATGTATCAGTGCACTCAAAACACTATGAAAGTACATTTTTCATGTGAAATCTTTGAAACGGGGAATGAGTTGATGAAACTAAAACCTAACTGCAAGCATTTTTTTTTTCTCGTCAAGATTTCCACCTATAACTGACAAATGTAAAACCTAAACTATCCAACCAATACCTGTCTTTAGGCTAGGTAATCCAAGTGAAGGAATTGGAAATTCAGAATTCTCTAAGGGCCTGGTAGGTGCATTTGTCGCCGGTTCATATCTGGGACCGCTGTCATCCCCAGACGTAGTGGCCTTCTCAACATGTACACGATCCATTTGACTTGATAAACATGATGTATCAGCCGCTTGTTTAGCATACAGAGGAGGAGGCGCACGCCTAGGGGGAGAACCAGCTGACTCTGGTTCGGAAACAACAAAATAGGAGCTCCTCGTTTGAGAATGTATCTGCAGCTAAAAAGAAACGAGTTGTTATTGTAGTTTCCAGAAATTAATCATCACAAAGAAGGAAGGATCCAAAACTTTAACTCTTCGATTAGCAAAAACAACTAGCATTTATAATTCTATAATCTCCGTGCCACGTATCACAACATTTTATTTTTTGAACAGTAAATAACATCAAAGAAAAAATCCGCATTAAATGAACTCAGGAGCTTAATCTCTTTAATTACCGTGACAGGATAAGCGGATTCATCCGAGTACTTGTTAGTCGCTTCCGTAACATCAACGACTCCACCTGCTAAGAACAACACAGTTCATTTTTAATTAAGCCTCGGTTTTCTCGGCAACCAAATAGAAAGTAAAGAATAATAATACCTGATTTAACGCAGTGGATGATATAATCGGCGCTAAGAGAATCAAAATCGAGATTGGAGAGTGAATTAGTAGGACCAGATGGAGTACGAAGCTCTTTGATCAAACCTGACGATAACAGAAACTCTAACAGCTTTCGGCGATCGCGACGGTAGTGATGTAACAGCGTAGCTTGCTGCTCCATTTTATGCCCATACAACTAAGCACGAATAGTCTAAAACTTTAGGGAGTTTGGGTTAGGTTATGAGTATTAGCGTTATTGCTAGGCTAGCTGAGGAACAAGAGTGGGAGCTGTAGAAACGAGAGGAGGGATTGTGTGTGTGCGTGTTTTATTCATTCATTTATTTATTTATTTTTAAAGAGAAAAGGTATATTTCGGGGCGCGCGAAAAGACGACGGTAAAAAGACATTTGCACCTTTCACAGAGATGCTTTTCTGCTTCTCTCAGTTTTTAATTTTAAAACCTAGTCCATCTCTTGCGGTTTAAGCCCGTATCAGCTGAAAACGAGCCTGTACACCGCTCTACGTGAGCCCACGTTCAAAAAAGGGCTGCATCTCAAAATCAATATCATTTTTTGATGAGGCTCATATAAATTTGTAATGGATGATAAGCCTGATTCATGTATAAAAATTATTCGGGAAATACAGTGTAAATTATGTTTTTTTAAAAAAATTTATTAAAATTTAATATCATTTATATATTTTAAATTATTTTAATGTACTGATATCAAAAATAATTTTTAAAAAATAAAAAAATATTATTAATATATATTTTAATATGAAAAATTATTTAAAAAACAATCGCTACCGCATTTCAAATATTCTCTCCAATCATATATCTTTTAGTTAAAAGTAGCAAATTAATGCTTTTTCCTATTCACGTTCTGATTTAACTAACTAGTGGGTTGAATATATTGTTTTTAGAAAACAATTAATATATAAACTTATCTTACATGTTTTTTATATAGCAAATGCAAAAACAAAAGTTAAATAATTAGATTAAAAACAAATAAATTCAATTAAAAAAAAAAACATGAGATGTTCATATTTAACTTGTCAAACCAGTAAACGGATCCCACTTAATTTAATAATTATTAATTTTAAATATTTTATTTTATTTAATTATATACTAACTAGGTGCATAAGAGATTTTTACACCAGTTCTTTTCTTAAAACAATAACGAAGATGTGTGGGATTGAAATAAAAATATAAACTTAATTTTTTAAAAGTCCAATATCAACAAGAGATTTTTTGAAATCCAATAAAAAAGGATAAATAATTAATATGATGATATGTTTTTTTAAGGGTTAAAAATACATCAAATTAAGAAATTAAAAAAAAAAAGGCAGTTCATGCACTAAATTAAAAGATATTCTATATAAAAAACATCATAAAATTTTATTTAAAAAAACAATAAAAAAATTCAATAAATAATAAAAATAAATAAAAAAATTGAAATAAAAAAACTAAAATGACCAAAAAAACATCAACGAACCAAAAAAAACTAATAGACACGCGGGCTTGGCTTGGGTTGCCCAGCATATCTAAGCTAATTTAAATTTTGTTTTTTAAATGATGGACAACACATTGTTTGTTCCTCCTATATTTCAATCATTATGGTGGCTAGAAAATCAAAAAATGCTTTTTTTGCCAAAGAAACCCATTCTTCAACCAATATTTTTATCCAAAAATACTGAGAAAACATCCTGGATATCTTGATAAGCTCATTCATCGCCTCAAAAAAACTGTCAAAAAACCTGAAATCAACCTGAAACGTTCAAAATTCTGTTTGAACTCAGATATATTGATTAAGGCAATTTGAAAGTGAAAAACACCTAAGTAGAACTCTCATCACCAAATAGAACATGTTGACACCGAGATCAACCATTTTGATATTTAAAATCGATGTCAATGATGATTTTCTCTCCCTATTATTAAAATCTAAAACTTTATCTCTTCTCTCTCATACCAAAGACTGAAAAATAAAAAAAAATAAAGTTTGTACCACAATTGATTTTAAGAAAAAAACAAAAAAAAGGTGGGACCTAATTTTTATAATTCAAAAGGTATAGGGGCTAAAGTGAATATTTCACCGAAAAGTTTGAAAATGCCACTCATCTCCTACATGTTTTTCACTTTAGTCCTTTGTCTTTTATTTTTTTTTACCTTAAAAATTTCAACTAAATTAGCCTCCAATTAGGTATTTACATGATAATTTTTTTATAAAAAAAAAGAAAGAAAGGGAAAAAAACTCATAGACACAGTAAATCCATAATGCCCATAAGTATGTGTATAAAATGCATGGTGGAATAATATTTCCCCTATGCCTTTTAAAGTATTGTAAACTAGTTATTTGACTTGTGCTCTACCACGAGTCATATATTTGTTTCAACTAAAAAAAATTAATATGCAGGCTTTTCCGACATGCTTTCTTACATAAAAAAATTATAAGTGCGAATCAAAAAACTTATGCATATTTCTAATTAAATAAATCAAGAACTGTTTATGTTAAGAAATGAAAAGAAAAGGTAATTAAAGATGAAGGTAGAAAAATAAAAATAAAAAAAACAATTGTAGATCAATAAATTTGATCTCGCAACACGGGTCATTTACTCAATTATGTTTAGTGACTTTTTTATTAAAATCAATTTTTAATTAATCAAATGATAATATAAATAAACACACACGTGAAATTGACCAAATAAAATAAAATAAAATAAATATTATGCAAGGTTGTACATATTACAAATAATATAAATATAAGAATTATTTAAAAAACAAATTAAAAAAATGATGTTAACTAAAAAAGGCAAAATTAGAAGGAAAAAATAAAGAAAGTTAGGTCCTGCTAGACTTGACAAGCCAGACCAGCGCGCCTGGCTCATTTAGAAAGAGACCACGCGAGGGGGCTTAATTTTTTAATTGGTAATGATGTGGATGACATGTCTTCCACTCCAAAGTTTTTTGAAAAAAAAAAGTCAAAAGACATGTCGTCTATTTTTCCTTAGATTTCAACCACCATAATGGTTGAAATATCATGCTGATGGTTTTTTAACCTAGAAACTCATTTTAGCCCAAAACACTTAAAACAACCATAGACATCAATATAAACTCGTCAATGACCTTAAGAAAAAACTAAAACAAATTACAAAAACCCTAAATCAACTTGAAATCAAAGCTCTTCCCGAGTTTAGATCTAGTTTTTTTTTTAGGAAATTCTAAGGTGAAAAAACACATAAGTGAAACTTCTATCATCAAATGAAACTCATTAACACCAAGATCGACCATTTTAGTGGCCATAATCAGTGTTGATGTTGAGTTTCTCTCTCTTCTGTTGAAATTCAATGATTTTCTCTCTCTTCTCTCAAACTAATGACTTAAAAATCAGATAAATAAAGTTTTTAACTACAATTAACTTTTTTTTTCAAGTTTAAAATATTTAAGGGACCCGATATTTATAATGAGGAAAGATAAGGTTCACAATGAACATTATGCCCAAAGTTTTAAAAAAAGATATCCATTTCCTCCTTTTTTTATTTATTTTTGGTCCCTTATCTTTTAATATTACTCTTTCCTAATAAGTTAAATTGGCCTATAATTTGGTCTTACAAGGATAAAATAAAAAAAGTATTGGAATGAAAAAAAATTAAGAATAGTGAGTCAACAATATTTTGTAAGGGAATTTACAATGCAATTTGCATAATGAATCCCTTATGCTTTCTAGATTTGGTTATAACCAGATAACGCACTGATATTACATTGTGAATAGGTTTTCAAGTCAATTTTTAACAAAATAAAAGAGGACATGATATCATTATTAAAGATGTGCTTTCCAGTATTATGATTTTTTTTAATTGAAGAACAAAAGGATGATGTATACACTTAACAAAATGAAATTAAAAATATATGAATTGATAAATTAAAAAATAGTTGTAAACTAATTAAATACTAAAGCAAGAAGTCAATCTCCATAGTAAGAAGTAAAAGATAAATGTAAAAGCAAATACTTTGCTTTGGCTATTTTTATTGCCTTGTATGTTTACTTTTGTTTATCTTAAAGGTTAATAATGATTGTCATATGCAAGTAGTTTTTATTTTAATAAACTCATCGTGTATATACAACTTATTTATTTAAAACTTTATAGACATAATTTAAAATAAATTACAATAATATTTTTGAAGTATTATGAACTTATAGAAACAATTTAAAAGATTAATTAATATTTAGAAAATTAAAATTTAATATTTGTTAAAAAATAGAGAAAGGTTATTAATTAAAAATAATTTTTTAAAAAATAATTAATGAAAATATGAAAAAAGATATCAGACCCACATGCTTGACTCAAAATAAAAAAACCTTAAGCCTGCATGCCTAGCTAAATTTTTCTTTTAAAAAAGCAAATAATTCTTAAAATACAATATATTTACAAAGGACCAAAATCTAGTCCAAAAAACTGAAAGCAATATGTTTTTGGACATGATCAAGAGTTTTGTTTTTGACAAATATGAAATTATAAATGATTTACTTCAACATCTACAATTTCATCATGTTATATACATAAAAAGCCAATTAAAAAAACAAATATAGAAGTTTAAATGGATTTTAGATCAATCTATCAAATATAAACATGATTGATTTAATTATAGATAAAAATTACACAAAAACTTTAGGGATAATAACAAAAAAACATCATATAGTTTGATTGCTTTTTCACTTTTGAGAAATTACACTTTATATCATAGGTCGAACAAAAATATCAAAAATAATTAAAAAAATGAAATTATCCTCGTATATAATATATGAGAAACAATATATCACACTTGCACTCTACACTTTATCTTGTATTGCTTTGTGTCTCCTAAAAATCACAATCTCTATGTTCATTGGTAACAAAATCAACGCTAGAATTTATTTGTTAAACTCTTTTGTTCTTGATAAAATTGAACTAAGTCCCACCTCAATTGATAAAGAATTCTTCTTGAAAAATGATTTATTTGTTAAACTCTTTTGTTCTTGATAAAATTGAACTAAGTCCCACCTCAATTGAGAAAGAATTCTTCTTGAAAAATGCAACAAAGAACAAGTTTTATGCAATGGTGCTTCCAAGGTTTGATGAAAGGGTTAGAAGGCTAAAATCTTCTCATTGATTCAATTCCCTTAAGAAAAACCCTCTCTAAGCCAAGCCAAAACTTCTCACCGATTCAATTCCCTTTTCATACCAAACCCACTTTAGAATTCTTCTTTTTTTTATGCCAAACCCACTATAGTTTAACCAGAGGGTACTAATTGAACCTAACCTTATGTTGTAGTTTATGACTTAAAGATAGATGTCGAGGTGGAGGAGAGCGAAGCGGAATGGTAAAGAGGTATTAGGAAAAAATATTAATACTCCTTGGATGGTTAAGGTTCCTTGAGCGACTAAATTTTCTTAAATGGTTTAGGGTCTACCATAAATATATAATATATAACCCAATTTTTGATATAGTGAAAAATAAAAGCTCTTTGTTCTTGTGGATGTTGGCACATTACTGAAACATGTTAAATCTTA